>Ga0183099_1000048_pt1 | contig 139265 bp, 84 predicted proteins | sample Biomet1_FD_127788 | JGI IMG/M metagenome (GOLD analysis project Ga0183099, IMG submission 127788) | Microbial communities from bioreactor (seeded with anoxic lake sediment) at LBNL, California, USA - Biofuel metagenome 1 | ecosystem: Engineered > Bioreactor > Anaerobic > Unclassified ...
GAAGCATAAAGTACAAAAAGAAGACAGAATAAAAGCCGGCGACTTTGGTCAGATCAACGGAACCAACACCAAAGATAAGCATGATTTCCTTGGGAAAGCCAGCCATCAGTTTACTCATATCCACATGAGAATCGATAAATCCCTGGTATTTCATCATGCCGGCATAGATAATGAAAACCTGGGCGCAGCACCAGATGATCAGAGACGTGACATTTGCTTTCATTTCTTTTTTGAATACATTCATAGAGAGCCTCCTTCATATCCTATATGGATGGCAGATCTTTTCGGGAAAAAAGCCTGAACGTTAAAAAGACAAACAGGACAACTAAACCAAACCAGAGCAGTAAATACAGCGAGTCATAATTCATGGTTTTTGAAAGCTCAGAAAGATCAAAATAACCAAACGGCGAGATAAGCCCGAGTTTTTCGTCTTTTAATGTTTCGTTGAGTAAAAAAATAATATAAAAAATAAATACCACGCCCATGCTGATGGGAAGAACAGTGCGAATGCGTCTTAGAAAGGCGGAAATAAAAAGCCCCAGACTGGCAAAAAAGATCTGAATAAATAGCAGGCTGCAGGTGATCAGTACAAAAAGCCCAATATTGTAGTATTGGGTACTGAGAATGGTGACCAAGATAAGCGCTGTCGCGAAAACAAACGCATTGGTAATCAGAATCTGAACGAGGACAGCCAGTATTTTCATTGAAACAATCCGGTTGCGGGTCACGGGTTTTACAAACAGGAAATCACCGGTTTTTTCTCTGACTTCGGAAGAAATGACAGCAATACCCATGTTCATAGCCTGAACAGCACCGGCCAGCAGGATATAGGTAAAAGGAAATTGATAATAACTCAGAATCGTATCGAGATCCAGATCAGCCACCCCAAAAGCCTGTTGAAACTCAATGGGGAAACTCTTAAAAACCTTTTGAAAATCTTCCAGCTGACTGGAAATGGATGGATAGAGCAGCATAAACAGCATTAAAATACCCGCCAGGGACAGACACCAGATGATCAGAGATTTTCTGCCCATTCGCAGTTCCTGCTTGAGAATATTCATGACTAGTCCTCTTTTGATAATAATGCATAAAATCTCCTCAAGACTTGGTTCTTCCACGAGCAGATTCAGCAGCGCCTGGTCCTGAAGTCGCGCAACAATCCGGTTGATATCACCTTTGAACAGAAAATGGAGGGTGTTTTCGTTCAGCGTTAAGTTGGTGATGCCTTCAAGGTTGAAGTGATGAACATCAATAAGTCCCTTATATTCCAGCGTGAATTTTTTATAATTGTGTTTCTGCATATCCCGGATATTCTCAATTTTTGCTATGGTACCATCTTTGATGATGGCAACCCGACCGCAGAGTTTTTGCACCTCGGATAAAATATGGGAAGAAAACAAAACCGTGGCACCTTTCTTGTTCTCGGTTCGGATGAGATCAAAAAATTTCTGCTGCATCAGTGGATCCAGACCGCCAGTGGGTTCGTCGAGAATAATCAGTTTCGGCTCATGGAGCAGCCCCTGGACAATCCCAACTTTCTTTTTATTGCCGTAGGACAAGTCATCGATGCGCTTGTTCAGATCCAGATCCATAACGTCAGCCAGAGTTTGAATGCGCGTGTAGTCGACATTGTCGTAAAAGCTGGCCGAATAATTGAGAACTTCAATGACCTTCATGTGTTCATAATAAAAAACTTCCGATGGCAAATAACCAATATCCCGGCGGAGTTCACTGCCGTATTTAATGCAGTCTTTTCCCCAAATAGTAGCGCTGCCGCTGGTGGGATGAATCAGGGACAGTAAGGCCCGAATGGTGGTGGATTTGCCCGATCCGTTGGGACCGATGAATCCGAAAATCTCACCTTCCTCCACAGAAAAAGATACATTTTCAATGCCACGATGTTTGCCGTAATATTTTGTCAGCTGATTAATTTCTATTACATTCATTAGCGGCCTCTTTCTTTGAACTAGCATTTTAATTCGCGATTTACCATATTGTATACTAATAACCAGTACATACAAGACTTATCAGGCCGATATAGTATTGATTCATGCCGGTCATAATCACGATGTGGCAGAAGAAATCCTATACCCGGAATTATTGCAGCACACAAATCTATCATTTCAAAAATACGGGCTATTAATCCCAACGTAAAAATTCTCGTGGCTCAGGTTATTTCAGCCGGTAAACTACCCAAGTATTCGTATATTCCTGATTTAAATATTCAGTTGGTCAATATGGCTAACGAATACAAAACCACAAACAACCCTATTACTCTTGTAAATATGACTGATGGCTTCAACTGGCAAACCGATTGTGTGGCGAATATGGTACACCCCAATGCCATTGGCGCCGAAAAGATGGCAACCAAATGGGCTAATGTACTGAAAACAGTTTTGGATACACCCGAAGAAACCTACAATCCTGAAATTGTTACCTATAAGCAGCCAATGGATAATGCAATCAAATTACATATTTTCAGACCAAAAAATGTGCCTGCTGGCGAAAAACGACCGGTAATTATTTATTTCTTTGGAGGTGGCTGGACAAATGGTACTCCGCTTCAGTTTTATCGCGAAGCGTATTATTGGGCTTCGAAAGGCATGGTGGCAGTTTGTGCCGATTACCGCATTCGGTTTACACATGGAACCACTCCCATCGAAAGTATAAAAGATGCTAAATCGGCAGTACGTTGGTTACGAGCTAATGCCGATACTTACGGCATTGATCCCAACAAAATTTGTGCTTCCGGTGCTTCGGCTGGCGGACATTTAGCTGCAGCTACCGGCACTTTAAAACTGTGGGACGAACCAACAGAAAATTTAGCCATTAGCTCAAAACCAAATCTGTTATTGTTGAATTATCCGGTTATTGACAATGGGCCTACAGGATACGGACCAACCGATTTTCGTGCTCAATACCTCACTGTGTCACCTCTATACAACGTCGATGTCGGTATACCTCCTTGCTTAGTGTTCTTAGGAACTGCCGATAACCTAATTCCTGTAGCTACTGCACGGTTGTTTCAGCAAAAAATGAAGGATGTTGGAGTTGAATCAAAACTAATTTTTTATCAGGGTAACGGTCATCCGATTTTTTTATATCAAAAAGGTAAAAGTGCTAATTACTACAGTATTTTAGCGCAATCTGAAGCATTTTTAATAAAATACGGCTATTTAAGTTCGGTTAATACATTATCCACCACAAAAGCAGCAGCAAAAAAATATTAGATACTAAATCTAGCTTCGGATTTTTTTAGGTTTAGGGACTAAATTCAAATGAATACATTTCTATTACGAGAGTTAATGATTTGATATATACCTCAAATCCAAAGCTAAAATTACTCAGTGTGAAAGACTTAAAGAACTGAATTTATTCTTTATTTATGTAAAAATAAATATATAATCTCATTGTGAAGTACTGATTAAATATTGAAGTCGTGTTGATTTTTCGTAATAACGCTCCGGAGTTTTTGTTTTGTTAGAATAAATTTTAATGCTAAAATATTGCTCTAAAATGAGTGCTTTTATAACTTCGATAAATAGCTTATCTTTAAATATACTAATTATTCATATTTTGTACATTAATCGGGAGTGGATAAATGTTATATTTGAACAGTTTATTTTTAATTTTAAATTCTGTCTATTCAAAAGTACTCTCATTTATGAAAAAATTATTTAGTCTTATAATCTTACTTCTGTTTACGAACACTTATGCGAAAGTTTGGTCAAAAAAAATAGTTGCTATAAACTGGCCCATTTTCATGCAACAGCATGACCTTGTGTACGAAGAATTGCCTTTGCAATGGAACGAAGGCGCTTTTGTGGGTAACGGACAAGTGGGCATGATGATGTACGCCACCCTGAAAGATAACCGCATTGATTTCCACATTGGTCGCCTCGATGTGACTGATCATCGCAAAGCGCCGGACAGAAAAACGTCGATGGGTGTGCCGGGGGCTTCCGTGTTGTATGATTTTCCACGGTTGGATATTGGCCGCATGACATTGCGTCCCGTCGGGAAAATTCTTTCGGGTACGTTGCGTCAGGATTTGTGGAATGCCGAAATTCGCGGAACAATTATTACCAGTGTAGGCACAATTACTCTTAGAGCCTATACCCCCTACGACAGAATGGTGAATGTAATAGAGTTGATTTCCACCGAGAAAAAAGAGGGTAAGCCGGTTCTGTACAGTTGGGAATTTCGTCCGGGAAATCCGGCTTCGCCCCGTGCACAGGTTTTTCCTAAAAACGACCCTAATTATGTAACCAATCCGCAACCGCTGTTGGCTTCGGATAATGATATTCACAGTTGTGTGCAACCTTTGTTGGCTGGTGGTGATTATGCTACCGCGTGGTTGGAACAGAAAACCGGGAAATCACAATCAACCCTTTTTATTTCTACCGCCAACGAAGTACCTGCAGTAAACCAATCACTTGTTGTTGCCAAAAAGGCGGTAGTCGATGCGTCTAAAACTTCCACGGCGAAATTGCTGAATCCGCATCGCAATTGGTGGCATGCTTTTTATCAAAAATCCTTTCTCTCCATTCCCGATGGGCAAATGGAATCTTTTTACTGGATTCAGATGTACAAAATGGCGAGTTGTACGCGCCCCGATGGGCCGGCTTTAGATTTGTTCGGACCTTTTTTTCGCGTAAGTCAGTGGCCGGGCATATGGTGGAACTTGAACATTCAATTAACTTACTGGAATGTGCTGCAAAGCAATCATTTGGAATTGGGTGAAAATCTGATAACGTTAATCGATAATCAATTTGATGCCTTATTGCGTTCATTCGACAGTCAGAAGCTGGGCGATCTCACCTGGACGATGCACAACTATTGGTTGCAGCTTCGCTACAATGGCGACTGGAAAGCCGTAAACGTAAAATGGTTGCCCAAAGCAGAGCAGATAGCCAAACTTTACCAGAAACGGTTGATCAGGAATGTGGCCGGACAACTGGAAATGCAAGCCATGGAGTCGCCCGAATATGAAGGCTTTAAAACCTATAAAAATTCCACCTATAATCTGGCTTTGTACCGTTGGTTATTGGGGGCAATGATTGAATGTGCTAAAAATAACAGTGCAAATCAGTCCGGCGTAGCTGAGTGGAAACAGACCCTAAAAGACCTTGTTCCGTTTGCCACCAACGAGAATGGATTGATGATTGGTAGCGAGAAGGCATTCGACAAATCGCATCGACATTACTCACATTTACTGGGTTTATATCCGCTTTTCGTGTTGAATCCTGATAATCAATCCGACAGAGAACTGGTTGAAAAGTCGGTGGTTCACTGGCACCAGATTGGCGGAGGAAAACAGCTTGCCGGCTATTCATACACAGGTGCTGCTTCGCTTTATGCGGCATTGGGTAGGGGGAACGATTCCGAGGCTATTCTGCATCATTTCCTGAATGGAAATATTGGTATCAGCCAACTGCTTTCTAATACCTTTTATGTAGAATCAAATGGATTGAATCCCGTTATTGAAACTCCGCTGAGTGCAGCCAATGCCATTTCGGAAATGTTGCTGCAAAGCTGGGGCGGAAAAATCCGAATTTTTCCTGCTATGCCTGATAAATGGGCTGATGCATCGTTCGATAAACTGCGCACTCAGGGTGCATTTTTGGTAAGTGCAGTGCGTAAAAATGGACAAACTCAATGGGTTAAAATTAAAAGTTTGGCAGGTGAACCTTGTGTTGTTAAAATTCCGGGTTGGACACAGGTAATGCAGGTCGGTAAAGATCGAAAGGTTTGTATTAAAGTGTTACAAAATAACGAATTTGCACTCGATTTAAAAGCAAACGAAGAGGTGGTGCTTGTTTCTGATAAGTATATAAATTCATTCTTAATTAAGCCGATACCTCACAGCGCTTATGCACAAAATCAGTACGGACTTCGAAAGAACAAACACCTTGGTTCGGATCAATCGTGGCAAGTGCCGGAATACTTTTTCGAGAAGAAATAATACTATATAAAAACACATAAACATGAAGATAAAAATTATTTTGGTCTGCTTGTTGATCTTTTCAACCTGCATATTGAATGCAAAAATTAAATTAACCTCGCTGTTGGACGATAACATGGTGTTGCAACGCAACAGCCAAGTGAAACTATGGGGTAAAGCCGATGCGAATCAGAAATTGGATCTGGTAATTGGCTGGAGCAAAGAGAAATTGGTTACTGTTGCCAATGAGAAAGGCGAATGGTTGGTCAAGGTGAAAACAACCGAAGCGGGTGGACCGTACAGCATTAGTATTACGTCGGGTAAAGAAAAGGTGCTGCTTCAAAATATTTTGTTGGGTGAAGTGTGGCTTTGCTCGGGGCAATCGAACATGGAAATGCCTGTTGCCGGTTTTGGCGATTCACCTATCAACGGCTCAACGGATGCATTATTGAGTGCTTCGAATAACAATATCCGACTGTTTACGGTAACTAAAGCCTCGATGGCTGTGCCGCAGGATACCTGCAAAGGAAGCTGGTTGATTGCGTCGCCCGAATCAGTTGCTAAATTTAGCGCTGTTGGGTATTTTTACGCCTGCTTGTTGCAGCAAAGCCTTAATCTTCCGATTGGTATAATTTGTGCCAGTTGGGGCGGTTCGCGTATTGAGTCATGGATGAAAAATGACGTTATTACAGGATTTACAGATGCATATAAACAAACCACGCAGGAAAAAACACCCCAGCATCACCAAGCATCCAGACTCTATAACGGTATGATTGCACCGCTTATTAATTACACTATCAAAGGTGCTTTGTGGTATCAGGGGGAATCTAATATTGGTAATTATCAGGATTATGCAGCGTTGCAAGCCGCCATGGTGAAAAACTGGCGTACTGATTTTGGTGTAGGTGATTTTCCGTTTTATTTTGTGCAGATTGCACCTTATTGGTACAACAATTCAAAGGGCATTAATTCAGCTTTGGAGCGCGAAGCCCAGTACAATGCCATGACTTTAACCCCTAACTCAGGTATGGTAACCACAGTGAATCTGGGAGAAGAAAAAAATATTCACCCAGCCGAAAAAGCTACTATTTCCAAACAGTTGGCCTTGTGGGCTTTGTCTGAAACCTATAATGTAAAAGGATTGCCTTATAAATCGCCGGCTTACAAATCGATGGAAGTGAAAGACAGTGTGGCCGTAATTACCTTTGATAATGTAGTCAATGGTTTGACTACCAATGGAAAGGTAGTGGAATGCTTTGAGGTTGCCGGACAGGACAGCATTTTCTATCCAGCTAAACTGACCATTGCCCAAAAGCAGGCCCGCATTTATTCGCCCAAAGTAAAAGTGCCGATGGCTGTGCGGTATAACTTTTGCAATTTTGCACCTACGAGTGGATTCCTTTATAACACAGCTGGATTAACGGTTATACCATTCAGAACGGATAATTGGAAGAAGTGATTTGATTATTTAGTTGGTTCTTTAGTTTTTATTGCTGTCCGGTAAAACTTTTTTAAAGTGACCCCGAAAAGTTAGACGTTTAATAATTGCATAAAATATGTGGGTTGCTAAATTGACAAAAGAATCATTATTGATTATATAATAAAAGTGGTTAGGCTGCAATGTGGGTTAATGTACATATACCATTAAACTCATTGAACAAATTAAATATACCCTAATTACGTTTCTCTTTTTAATGCATATTCAATTTTAATTAATCTTTAGCTCTAAAATAATGTTATTCCCATTTTTGCGAGCCTTTAAATGATACGATTTTTCAAGTACTTCCAATACTTGATTCAAATCTGTATTAGAAAGTGTTCCCGTGAATAAATCAGACAAGCAATTATTGCATTTCACTTTGATATGGACACCATAGTTATTTTCTATGGTATGAATAACATTAACCAACTCCGTATTATGGAATATTAAATCACCTCGTACCCATGCAGATATATTCTGAATATCCTTATCAGTTACCAAAGATATTTTTCCAGTCGATTGGTTAAGAACAGCCCTTTGGTTAGGTTTCAAAACAACATTGGCACCTGTTCGCAAAGATGTAAATAGCACACTACCTTCTTCCAAATCCAATTCTGCAGTCGAATCGTGCTTACAAACAGACAAATTAAAAGTGGTACCCAATACCTTTACTTGCAATCCCACAGCATCAATCAGAAAAGGACATTTTTTATCTTTACTTACCTGGAAATACCCTTCACCATCAAAATTTATCTCCCGCTTTTCCTTATTATATACTTTAGGAGTATAACCCAATCTAGATTCTGAATTAAGCATCACTTTTGTGCCGTCAGGCAAAGTGATACTAGCACGTTCGCCCTTGCCCGTAGACACGACCATCTCTTCAGAAACTAATTCATTATTTTCCTTGTAAAGATAAAAAGTGGAAATAATAAAGACTGGCAACAACACTGCTGCTGCTATTTTTGCTATCTTATATAATAGGGTATAAGAAAAGTGTTTTGTCGCAACAACGGAATCGATGCGTTCCTTTACCCTGCACATTTGTTCTTGACTGACTTTAGAGACATCCAAATCTTCATTCATCCAAGACTCAAACATTTCTTTTGCGATCTCATCATTAGACATAGAATTAACCTTTACCCTAAGTTTTTGTAATTCCTTAGCAGTCAATTCATCATTTCTATATTTTTGTTGTAAACTATTCATTATTGTTCATCCTTTAATTGTAGGGACCAAAAAAATTATATAAAGTACCGAATGCGTGAATTTAATTAATAAAAAATAACATCCAAAGGGATATCGGAAGTCTATTCAGTTCTTTCATTAATGCTTTTAAACCTAATGATAACTGATTTTTTACGGTCTGCTCACTCAGAAAGAGTTCTTCTGCCACCTCCTTATTGCTCAGTTGTTTTATCTTGGATAGTTCAATCACCTTTTGTTGCGTTGATGGTAGTTTATTCATAGCCCTTTGTAATAGAAGTATAAACTCTTCATATTCCAGGTGCTGATTTCCATTGTCTTCAGATATAGCCTCCTGACAATTTACATATTCTTCAAAAACTAGTGAATTAACTTTTTTTCGATAAGCATTAATCAAATAATGCTTAGCCATAATAAACAGTAGTGAGCGCAAGGTTTCTTCTTGGCGGATGTTTTCACGATTTGTCCACAATCTTACAAAAACATCTTGCACAATCTCCTCTGAGTCTTCCGGAGATTTTGTAAATTGAACGCTATATGCATACAACCTACTTGAATACATCTTATAGATGCGATCAAATGCTTTCAGGTCACCTTTCTTTAGTCCTCGAATCAGTTCCTGTTCTAAACTATTTAATGTGTCATTCATTCCATAAAATAAACTTAAGGCCGTTTCTTAGTGTGCAAAGATAATTAAAAAGACGTTAATTCGGCATAAAAAAGCGCAAAAACTACTCTTATGGTTTAAATCGTGTTAGTGTATTTAAAATGATCATAACGGAATAATTAAGTGTTTATAATATAAAAGTAGAATCAATACATAAAGAAATATTTTATATAGTTGATGAATTAGCCAAAGAATTTGATGTAACTTATAATATTAGAAAGACACAGCTGTAAACGATTAATCGGGATGTTGCCCAAAAGTCATTCTTATTATTTATATGTTATTTAACATATATTTTCTTTGGTACTTTTTAAAATTGAGTTTGTCTTTAATATCAAACAAACCCACTAAGGGTTGTTAATTAATAATTAATTTTTAATAAAACTATGAGCAAACATTTAAAAATGAAGCAATTCAGCTTGTTCTCGTTACTGATGTTTTTCTGTTGCATTAGTGCTTATGCACAAGAGCAACTTGTAACGGTCAATCTGAAAAAAGTCTCTCTAAAAGAGGTTCTCAATGTAATAGAAAAACAGACTACTTATCGTTTTTCGTATCGCAATAAAGTGGTTGACGATAAGAAAGATATTTCAATTTCTAAGTCAAGAGTTCCTGTCAATATAGTATTGAATGAGGCATTGGCGGGTCGCAATTTGGAATATAGTATTATATCTTCCACATCAATTGTGATTTTTGATAAAAAGAAAGAGATCGAAATAAATCGTGAGAGAAAAAAATTGATAGGTAAAGTTCAAGATGAAAAAGGCGAGCCAGTTATTGGTGCAGCTGTTCTAGTTAAAGGAAGTACAAATAGAACAGTAACTGATATTAATGGAGAATTTCAAATAAATACATCTGATAAGGATGTTATTACAATTTCAATGCTTGGGTATGTGCCTGTAGAGAAGCAGGCTAACAAGTTTAACAGCTCTCCTATTGTTATGAAAGAAAATGCTATCATGATCGATGAAGTTGTGGCTATAGGTTATGGCTCGGTAAAAAAAAGTGATTTGACAGGAGCTGTTGCCAATGTATCATCAAAAATGCTCCAAAATCAAGCTAAGATGAACGACCCTATTCAATCTTTGCAAGGGCAAATAGCAGGTGCGGATATTACAAGTGGAAACTCACCAGGAGCTAGCTCTTCGATTATCATTCGTGGATATAATACATTAATGCGTAGTGGAGGTGATGATCCGTTAATTATTATAGATAATGCGCCTTTTTTGGGTAAATTGGATGAGATAAATCCTTCAGAAATTGAAAAAATAGATATTCTTAAAGATGCTTCTTCTACAGCTATTTATGGTGCTAGGGGGGCGAATGGCGTAATTATTATTACAACCAAACGTGGAAATAAAGATGGCAAATTAAGCATTGAGTACGATGGATATTTTGGAATGGGTAAATGCTATAAAAATTTCGATGTAATGGATGGTAATATGTATGCAGCTTATAGAGAATCTGCTTATAAGAACAATGGTAGTAATGATGCTTTTGATGACGTTCAAAAGAGAGTTATTGCAAATGGCAATTTTATTGATTGGCAAAAATTCATGTTTAACAATTGGAGTTATAAGACAAATCATAGCGTAACAGTAAATACTTCAACAGGTAAGAATCGTAATTTAATTGTTTTAGGTTATAATAGCGATCAAGGTATTATAAGTAATATGTCATATAAACGTTTTACTGGTCGTTTTACTGGCGATATTGAATTAGCTAAACAATTCACTTTGGGATATTCTGTGAATTTTGCTCATTCAATTACAAATGTTGGTGATGACAGTGTATGGAGATCAGGTACAAGAATGGATCCATTGTCAGAGTTGTATAATGAAAATGGCGATTTGAATTTTTATACTAATAAATGGATGCAGGATTATACTATGCCAAATCCCATTTATGATACAAGGAAAGAAAATGTTGATGTTCAGAATAAACGTAATAATGCATCAGCCAATTTGTATTCAGATTGGGATATAACTAAAGAATTAAAATTCAAAACTAGTCTTACTTATAATTATTCAAGTACTGAAAGTGGCGCTTACTTTAGTCCTAATAGTACAAATAGACATTTGTCAGTTAATGGAGCTAGTTATAACAAAGCAACTCATGAGCAATTTAATTTTACTAACATTTTGAGTTATGTAAAGCAATTCAATGAAATACATAAAATAGATATTTCTGCAGTTCAGGATTTACAGAAATATGAAACGAATGCTATTGGAGTTGCTGGTTTTGATATACCTTATTATGGAAAGTGGTATAATGTTAATGAGGCTCAAACTAATATATCAAATGGTTCTGTAAAAAGTGAATGGGCACTTCTTTCATTTATGGGTAGAATTAATTATAACATAAAGGACCGCTATCTGTTTACTGCAACAGGGCGTTATGATGGTTCTTCCCGTTTGGCCAAAGGACATAAATGGGCCTTATTTCCATCTGCAGCAATTGCATGGAGAATTAGTGAGGAACCATTTGTAAAAACATTAGAACAGATATCTAATTTAAAACTTCGTTTAAGTTATGGTGTATCAGGAAATACAGCAGTACAACCTTACGCAACTCAGGGACAATATGGACGCTATCCTTATACATTTGGAACAAGTGAAGTTGCAGCATGGGGATATGTACCTTCTTTAATAGCTAACCCAGATATGGGATGGGAGAGAACATCTGAAATTAATTTAGGTCTTGATTATGGTTTTTTTAATAACCGTTTAAGTGGTTCTGTTGATTTCTATCAACGTGATACTCGTGATTTGTTAATGCAACGTAATTTACCCTCAACAAGTGGTTATACTACAGTATGGGAAAATGTAGGTCAAATTAGAAATAAAGGTTTTGAAGTTGCTATCCAAGGAGTTGCAGTTCAAACCAAAGACTTCTCTTTGACAATTAAAGGTACTTTTAGCTATAATAAGAATGAAATAGTAAAACTATTTAATGGAAAACAAGATAGCCCTGGTAATAACTGGTTTATCGGAAAACCAGTAAGTATAGATCGTTTTTATAAATATATTGGCGTTTGGCAGACAGCTGATGCTACAGAGGCAGCCAAGTACAAACAAGTGGTAGGAACAGCCAAGATGGAAGATAAGGATGGTAGTTATACATACACTACTGATGATATGGATATATATAATAAGATACCTAAATGGTTGGCTGGTTTATCTGTTTCTGCACAATGGAAAAATTGGGATATGAGTGTATATAGCTATGGCCGTTTCGATTATGGAGCAAGAATGGGAACACTAACTTATGATCAGAGTTCTTGTCGATTCAATCAAATTGGTATTAAAGATTTTTGGACTGCAGACAACCCTACTAATGTTCACCCAAGAGCTGAAATGGTAGCTATTGGATATCTGTCAGGAAGTTCATGGGCTTGGAGAGACTTGTCATTTGTAAGAATTAAAAATATAAATATCGGATATACCCTTCCCAAATCATTCATACAAAAATTTGGTTGTAAAAATCTGAGAGCTTACATGGCAGTTGAGAATCCATTCTTGTTTACAAAAAGTGATTATAAAGGTATAGGTTTGGATCCAGAGAATTGTAATAGTGAAGCAAGTGCTAGACCTCTTACAACATATATGGTTGGAATTAATATTAAATTTTAAAGAAAAGAACTAGAATTATGAAAAATAAATATATTATAACTGCATTCATGATAATATTAGGATGTAGTTCCTGTTCTGAATTTCTTAATGAAACGCCTTATAATAAAGTTGTTCAAGGAAATTATTATACAACAGCAGCTGGGATAAAAGGTGGCGTAAATGGCTTATATGGTAGTTTGAGAGATATATATAATAAAGAATTTTTTATGAATATCTGTGAGAATTCTACTGATATTTCAATATGGCCAAGTTCCGCAGGTCGGCAACCTGTTGATGCTACCACAAGCTATGTTAATGATATGTGGAATGCTTGTTATATAAACATCAATAGATGTAACGAGGTTATTTCTTCATTAGAGAATACTACAATACCAGGACTTGATAATTCGGTGAAAAATAGATATTTAGGAGAATCAAAATTTATTAGGGCTTTATATTTTAGCCACTTGGTAAAACAGTTTGGAGATATTCCTATGGAACTTACCCCAACTTCAGGTATTGTAACTTCGGCAAATAAAGTATCCGAGAAAGATGTATGGGAACAGATTTTAAAAGATTACCAATTTGCAATAGATAATTGCCCTGAAAGCTATACTGCAAGTACTGATTATGGCCGTATTACTAAGTATGCGGCATTACACGAAATGAGTAAATCTTTACTGACTTGCAAAAGGACCGATTCTGAATCATTGAAAAAAGCTCAGGAATGTGCTGAGTTAGTAATAAATTCAGGTAAATACTCGTTAGTGTCAAGTACTTGGGATTTATGGGATATGAATAAAATGCGTAATTCTGAGATAATACTTCCTGTATGTTATTCAAAAGACTATCTGCTTGACGGTGGTGCCGGTGGTGGTAATCAGTCTCACATGTATTTTGTGGCAGACTACACTCTGCACAAAGGTATTACTCGTAGCTTGGAATATGGACGTCCTTGGATTCGTGTGAAACCGACACGTTATGCTTATGAGCTGTATTTGAATCCAGGAATTGATGATATTGCTAACAATATGATTGCAGACAAGCGTGCTCAAGACTGGTTTATAACGAATTGGAAAATAAATAAGACTACAGACTATACAGAGGTCCTTTATAATCCAGTTACAAAACAAAACGAAACTGTCACTCGCCACCCTGGCGACCTTGCAATGACAGCTTGCCCTTGGGATAATGTGCAAGGAGGGGCTGAATATGCAAAAAAAATCTGGCCAGCTTGGGTTTTTCTTCCTGAGTATGCGAAAACCCTGGTACAAAGTCAAGGAGGTATCCAATCAGCATCAAACCCAAATGGAGTATGGCCTTCCAATGTAAAATTCTGTACTATCCTTTTCTATCCTTATTTAAGAAAACATTTAGATCCAAATCGTTTGGATATGAATGTAGCTGAAGGGTCAAGAGATGCAATTGTTTCTCGATTGGCAGATACATATTTGCTTGCTGCAGAAGCTGCTTTCTTACGTGGAGACAATAATAAAGCTGCAGAATATATTAATGTAGTAAGAAAAAGAGCAGAAAGAACAGAACCGCAATTTGTAGATAAATTGATGATTACAGCCGCACAGGTAACTGCTGATTTTATACTTGATGAACGTGGACGTGAACTAATTGGAGAGATGCAACGCTGGTATGATTTAAAACGTTTTGGAAAATTGACAGAACGGATGACTAAACTTTATGATAAAATATGGTATTTAGCACCAGCTTATTCATTTGAGGAATATATGGAAAAACGTCCTTATCCAAGAAACTTTTTGCTTAATGTATCAAACCCGGAAGATTTTCAGAATAATTCGAAATACGGAAATTAGTTTTAAAAATTATTTGTAGTGTTTTTGGGGGATTGGTTTTTTTAAGGGAACTGCTTGGACAATCTTTTTTAATCTGATTTAATATGATTGTCCAAGCAAATTTTGTAATTATCATATATAACAAGAAATGAAAAAAATACTGTGCATAACAATTATTCTACTACTTTGTATAGGAATTAATGCTAAGACTACAATCATTCAACAGTCAGTAGAAGGACTAATCAATCCAATTGGAATTGATGAAAAAAAGCCTGGCTTTAGTTGGATATTAAAGAGTACAAAACAAAATACTCTTCAATCGGCTTATGAAATTCAAATATTTGATTGTACGAAGAAAAAAATATGGAATTCAGGTAAGGTAACATCGTCTACTTCCATAAATATCCAATATGCAGGACCTGAACTACATTCAAATTCTATATATTATTGGAAGGTTCGTGTATGGGACAATCATGGTGAATGTTCATCTTGGGGTAGCATGAATCAATGGCGTATGGGCTTTCTTAGTCAGTCTGATTGGAAAGCAAAGTGGATAGAGAATGAACAGGTTAAAGGGAAGGAGACTCGCAGTCCTTATTTTCGTAAGAGTTTTGTTCAAAACAAAAAAGTAGTGTCTGCCATAGCCTATATTACGTCACATGGTTTATATGAAGCTTTTTTAAATGGAGAAAAAGTTGGTGATGCATATCTTACTCCTGGATTCACCAGTTATAACAAACGCTTACAATATCAAGTGTATAATGTTACCAATATGATTCATAAAGGGAAAAACGTATTTGGTATCGTTTTAGGCAACGGTTGGTATCGAGGTACTATCAATTGGGAACCTCGTAAAATGGTTTATGGTCAAAACATGGGGGCTTTATGCCAAATAGAAATAACCTATGAGGATGGAAGTAAAGAAAGTATCATATCTGATAATAGTTGGAAAACTTCCTTTGGTGCCATACAATATGCCGAGATTTATAATGGTGAGACGATTGATGCTAACAAAGAATTAATAGGTTGGAATACTCCTAGTTATGATGATTCCAATTGGAAGTCTGTATCAGTAGCTAATTATGCGATGAATAATTTGATAGGAACATATAATCAAAAAGTAAAAAAACATGAGGTTTTTATATCGCACAAAGTAATAACGACTCCAAAAGGTGAGAAAGTAATCGACTATGGTCAAAATTTAGTCGGTTTCGAAAAAGTAAAGATTAAAGGGAACAAAGGCGATACGATACGTATTTATCATGCAGAAGTATTGGATAAAGAAGGTAACTTTTATACAGAAAACTTACGTTCAGCAAAAGCAACTAGTACTTACATATTAACCGGGAACGAGGATGTATTTGAACCGCATTTTACATTTTACGGCTTTAGGTATATCAAAATTGAAGGAATCAAGGGTGAAATTATCCCAGAAGATTTTACAGCAACTGCTATTTATTCGGATATGCCAAAGAATGGTTCTTTCACGTCATCAAATCCACTGATCAATCAGTTGCAAAGCAATATCGAGTGGGGACAAAAAGGTAATTTCCTTGATATACCAACGGATTGTCCTCAAAGAAACGAACGTTTGGGATGGACTGGTGATGCACACGCTTTTTTCCGTACTGCAACCTTTAATCGGGATGTAAGAAACTTTTTTAAAAAATGGCTAAAGGATTTAGCCGTAGACCAATTGCCTGATGGTTGTGTGCCATGGGTGATTCCTCATACATTGCGTGATGATCAAGTTGGCTCGTCTGGTTGGGGAGATGTGGCTACAATCATACCATGGCAATTATATATGGCATATGGTGATGTTGGGGTTTTGAATAATCAATATGATAGTATGAAAGCATGGGTTGACTATATGAATAGAAATAGTAAGAACAATTTATGGAACACAAAGAAAGATCATTTTGGCGATTGGTTATTTTATCGTCCTGACGATGATAAAGATGGTATTGCCGCAATAACAGACAAACAAATGATAGCTCAATGTTTCTTTGCTCATTCAACCCAATTATTGATAAATGCAGCCCAAATATTGAATAAGAAAGAAGATGTTAAGACTTACTCCGAACTTTTATCAAAAATAAAAGAGGCTTATTGGAATGAATATATGACAGCAAACGGATGTTTGGTATCTAATACACAAACAGCTTATGTATTGGCTCTTCAATTTGATATGCTTCCTGAAAATTTACGTCAACAAGCGGTTGGTCGTTTAGTTCAGAATATCGAAAAATATAATAATCATATTACAACTGGTTTTTTGGGAACCTCTTATATTTGTCATGTATTGTCTCGCTTTGGACGTACTGATGTCGCTTATAAATTGCTTTTACAGGAAACTTATCCTTCTTGGTTATACCCAGTGAAACAAGGTGCAACGACAATTTGGGAAAGATGGGACGGTCAAAAGCCTGATGGTTCATTCCAAACAGCTGAAATGAATTCGTTTAACCATTATGCTTATGGTGCTATTGGTGACTGGATGTATCGGATATGTGCTGGACTAACTGAAGCAACTCCAGGATTCAAGGAAATAGTAATCAAGCCACATTTAGGTGGAGGTTTTACCTATATGTCAGCATCTGAAATGACTCCTTATGGAGAATGTACATCTGCATGGAGATTGAAAGGAAACCAATTGGAAATGGACGTTGAAATACCTGTAAACACAACAGCAACTATTTATATACCGAATGGTAATGAAAATTACAAAAAAGTAGAAGTCGGTTCTGGTAAATATCATTTTACAAACAATATTAACAATTAATTTATTAACAAATGAAATTCAATAAAATATTAATATTAGGTTTTGCGGGAATCTTGTTTAGCTCATTTAGCAATAAGACTGTAGAAAAAGATGCTTTATCTAACTTTCCTAAGGAAGCAGACCCAGTATCAGTTGGACTAAAAGTTTCTGAACGTTTCCTTTCACGTCCTCACTCTAGTACTGGTTCTTGGTACACAGAAGAAGAAAGAGCTAAAGGTGGATTATTTAATTACCCTGTTGGTTATATTGTTTATCCAGATGTGTGTGCGTGGTATGGTGCACTTCTATATTCAGAAGCAACCAACAATGAAACGCTGTTTAACTGTTTGAGAGATAGAGCTGCAAAAGTAGTTTATGGAGAAGAGCAGAATCTTATCCCAGTAGCTAACCATGTAGATAATAATATTTTTGGAGTAGTACCCCTTGAAATTTATTCTGTGAATAAAGATAAACGTTTCCTTACTTTGGGAACTTATATGGCAGATGAACAATTTAAGAAATTATCGTCAGAAGAATATGCACAATTGAATTCTGAAAGTAAAAAATTTTACAATAAAGGTTTAAGCTGGAATTCAAGAATGTGGATTGATGATATGTATATGCTTACAATTCTACAGGTTGAGGCTTATAAAGCAACAGGAGAATCTAAATATATAGAATGGGCAGGAAAGGAAATGGCTACATATTTAGATGAATTACAAAAAGAGAATGGGTTATTTCATCATGCTGATAATGTACCTATTTATTGGGGACGTGGTAATGGCTGGGTAGCTGCTGGAATGGCGGAACTTCTTGACAAACTTCCAAAAAATAGTCCATATTATAAAACGATAATGAATGGTTATAAAAAAATGATGGAGACCCTTTTGAAATATCAAGATAAAAATGGAATGTGGCACCAAATCGTTGATGATGCAAATGCTTGGCCTGAGACATCCTGTACTGGAATGTTTACATTTGCTTTTATCAAAGGAGTGAAAAATGGTTGGTTAGGTAATGAATATGCGCTAGCTGCTAGAAAAGGCTGGATTTCACTATGTGGCTATATTAATAAAGATGCAGATGTAACAGATATTTGCATCGGAACAAATAAAAAAAATGATTATCAATATTATTTGGATAGAGCTAAAATGACAGGTGATTTGCATGGACAAGCTCCTGTTCTTTGGTGCGCTGCTGCTTTACTAAGATAAGCAATTAATACAATGAGACTAAAATATTTATTCATATGCATGTTTATTTTCGTCCTTGCTTCTTGTGGCAAGGATGAAAGTGTAACAAGTCAGAACTCTGATCCAAAACCTCCAGAGGCTGATCCTGTTGAAGATACTAGTTATAGTGATGCTCAATTAAAAAGTTTAACCGATGGCTTTGCTAGTCGTCGGTTACAAGCTTTTGAAATACTGAGAGGTAAACAATTGGTAAGAGGCGCAGTGCAAAATCCTATTTCAAGTTCAGGCATTCCTTATTATCGGGCACTTAGTTACAGCCTGATTGATTTTGCTGCAAAATGTTTTTGGCTAGATGAACTAAATCAGGTAGCCAATGATGCTCTTGTTGAAAATTGTAATATTTATTTGGATAAACAAGAGGTGATGCGCGATGGAGATAGTTTCTATTGGGCGGCTGACGAATTGTGCCGAATTATAGAATATTGGGGATCTAATGGTATAGTTAAATCTGGATTATTGAATAGTACAACAGAAGCTAGTATATATAAGATGATGTGGCAGTGGGTCAAAGATCAGTCAAAGTTGAAAGAATCACAACAACTTAATAGTTATTTATATTCTGTTTGTGCGGATTTTACACAAAATAATACTTGGGATGTGGAAGGCTCTGAAAATCATCATATTCAACGATTCTTTACCAAATGGCATTTTTCAAAGCTATTAAAAGAAAGAACGGAATATAAGGGTTTAAAATATGATGATGGATATACAGCTGCCGAACATTTTGATGGTTGGAACAAGTATATCAAGCAATATCTTAGAGAACGGGCTAAGAAAGGTCTGTTTATAGAATTTGCAAATGATGCCTATGGCATGGAATCATTAAAGGGTATCTATAATTTCTATGATTTTGGTGACAGTGAATTAAAATCTTTGACAGGCAAATTCTTGGATTTGTTTTGGGCAACTTGGGCGCAAGAGCAACTAAATGGAGTGAGTGGAGGTAGCAAGGCTAGAGTTTACCAAGGGCGTGAAAGTTATATAGGAGCTACTCATTTTAGGAAACTGGCATGGTATTATCTTAATGTTGGTTCGATAAGCGAAATCAAACAGAATATATTTTCATTTATAACAAGCGAATACCGTATGCCTTATGTTGTAATGGATATGGCTTTGGATACCAAAGGTAAAGGAAACTATGAAATTATTCAACGTAGATTAGGATTGGCCAAAGATGGTTACTATTCGCCATTGCCTTTTTATCGTATAGACCAAACAAAAGGTTTAGTAAGATATTCCTATTGTACGCCTAATTTTATTATGGGAACTTTCCATTGTGAAGCACTGAATGAGTCACAATGGACTATGATTAGTAGCCAAAATCGATGGATGGGAGTTATATTTTCGGCTGACCCTAATTCTCGTATTTATCCTCAATGTGAAGGAACCGATAAGGGCGTTTATAACCAGCATTGGGGAGTACAGAGTAAGGGATGTATGATTGCGCAGCGATTGGGTAATTATTCAAAGAATGCTGGGAAAATGAGAGTCTGGATTAGTGATAATGGCTTGGGACAAAGAATTGAAAGTAATGGATGGATTTTTGTTTCTAGCACCGATAAAAAAAGTTATGCCGCAATTAAATTTGTAGATGGTAAATATACTACGAGTGTTGTCAACGAGGTTGGTCTGTGGTCTGGGCATTGGGTTTCTGAGGTAAATTCTAATACCCCGGTTATAATTGAGGTTGCTAATGCTTCTGGATATAGTAGCTATGAAGATTTTCAAGCCAAAGTGCAGGCTCTTCCGTTGACTTATTCAAATGGTATTGTGAAGCATACGACTCTTTACGGAGATAACTTGGAATTTTATGCTAATTATTCTCATTTGCCTATGATTAATGGGAAAACGATAGATTTGAATCCTGCAAAAGTAATGGATGGCCCATTTGTATCTTCTGATTTTAACTCTGGTGTATATGTAATAAAAAAAGGAGCTAGAATATTAAATTTGAATTTTAACAACTAATACATTTTAATATAATGAGAATTATTAAAATATATCTTCCTGCCCTTTTTATGCTCTTTTCTCTAGGAATTGTAGCACAAGAATTGGATAGAAATAAAATTATAGAAATAAAAAATGGCTATGAAAAGCGTAGAGAGGAAGCTTTTGAATTATTGCGTGGAAAGCCATTAGTTAAGGAAAAAGTAATACCACCCATATTTTCTGATGGTTCCAATTTTTCCCGACATTATAGTTATTCACTGATTGACTATGCATTCAAATGCTTTTGGATAAATGAAGACTTAAAAGGTGCTAATGATGCTCTTTTAGAAAATGCTAACTATTATATTGGTTATCCACGTGCCTATAGAGATAAGGACAGCTTTTATTGGGCTGCTGACGAACTTTGTAAAATTATAGAATTCTATGGAAAAGATGGGACTAAGAATGCAGGCCTTATAGACAAGGATATTGAAGAACGTATTTATTTAATGATGTTTCAATATTCCAAACAGCAATCTAAAATATCAAAGGCTGAGTATAAACAAAGTAAAACCTGGTATGTAGACGAATCTGAGAACCACCATATTCAACGTTTTTATGCAGCATGGCATTTTGCCAAATTCTTAATGAAACATCCTAAGTATAAATCATTGAAATATGATGATGGTTATACAGCCTCAACTCATTACAAGGTTTGGAACAGATATATAAAAGAGTGGGTTCGTGAAAGAGGCCGTAAAGGACTGTTTGTTGAAATGGCTAATGATAGTTATGGGCTTGAAACATTGAAAGGAGTTTATAATTTTTATGATTTTGGAGATCCTGAATTAAAAAAACTATCAGAAAGTCTTTTAGATTTATATTGGGCGGCATGGGCACAAGAGCAAATAAATAGTGTACGTGCTGGCGCTAAGAGTCGTGTGTATCCTTATGAAGCTGCAAAAGGAGAAACTCCTTTTCAGAAGATTGCATGGTATTACTTAGGAACAAACAATATAAATGCACCTTATAATAATTTATATACGCTCATTACAAGTGGTTATCGTATGCCTGAAGAAATAATGGATATTGCTTTGAATCCTAAAGATAGAGGCGACTATGTAATCAAGCAAAGAACGTTGGGAAGAGCTGAAAAGGGTTTCTTTACCCCTCCAAGTTATCATGTTTTAGAGAATAAAGGTTTAGTTAGGTATACTTATTGCACACCTCATTTTATGGCAGGATCATTCTTTTGTGAGGCATTGCCATATGAAGATTGGGTAATGATAAGCAGTCAGAACAGATGGGTTGGCGTTATTTTTGATGATGACGTGAATGCAAGAATTTATGCTGAATGTAAAACAGGAAAAGACAATCGTGCATATAATCAATTTTGGTGTGTACAAAATAAAGGTAGTATGATCTTTCAAAAATTAGATACAACAATCTGTAGTAGAGGATCTTATGAAATGAGGCTTTGGATTAGTAAAGTGGGATTAATGAATAGGACGTTTAAAGATAATTGGATTTTTTTAGAGAGCAATGGTGCTTATGTAGCAATGAAATGTGTTGGAACCTCTTATCAATTACAAGAAGAAGAGAGGGGAACATGGCTTGTTGGCAAAGATATGTATGCTCCTGTTATTCTGGAGGTAGCAAAAAAAGAAGATTATGTCAGTTATGAAGATTTTCAGAATAAAATAATAGGTTTAAAATGCATTATTGGCAACAAAAAACTAGATTATAGTTCTTTGTCTGGGGCAAAACTAACCCTTCCATTAGATTATAAAGGTCTTCCATCTATTGATGACAAACCCATTGAAACAACTCCCTCAATGGGAATGGAAAGTCCTTTTGTCCAATCCCAATTTAATAGTGGAATAGTTAAAATCAAAAATGGAAATAATGAAATGATACTTGATTTTACAAAATAAGAAGAATGTTTAAAAATAAAATTTTACTGATGATGGTACTACTCACTATGAGTAGTACCGCTTTCTCAAAAATTCTATTGCCACCATTGTTAGCAAACAATATGGTGTTGCAACAAAAAAGTAGAGTCTGTTTTTGGGGTACATCATCGATGAATAAATTTACGATTAAAGTTTCATGGAATGACTCAACTTATTTAGTACATGCAAATTCTAATGGAACATTTAAATTCTATATAAGGACTCCAGAAGCAGGAGGACCCTACCAAATAGAATTTAATGACGGAGAAAAAATCGTACTTCATGATGTGATGATTGGTGAAGTTTGGATATGCTCTGGTCAAAGCAATATGGATATTCCTATGATAGGCTATCGTAATCAACCTATAGAAGGAGCATTGGATGCTATAATGGAAGCTCACAAATATCCAATTCATTTATTTTCTGTTAATCGAACATTGGATAATAAAGAGAAGAAAGAGTGTCAAGGGAAATGGGATATATCTACCAGTCAAAGTGTATCACAAATAAGTGCTACCGCTTATTTCTATGCTCGATACCTTCAACAAACATTAAATGTACCTATAGGCATAATTGTTTCCAGTTGGGGCGGAACATCAATATTAAGCTGGATGTCAGAATCGGCTGTTGCGAAGATACCTCGTGATGTTGTAGATAGCTGCGTGCGACGCAATTCGCGGGAACAAAATCAGCCCAGTCGCCTATATAATTCTATGATTAAACCTCTGAGGTATTATACTTCCAAAGGATTTATTTGGTATCAAGGTGAACATAATGTTCAAGAGTATCGCTATTATGATCTTATGATGAAAGAGATGGTAACTGATTGGCGAAAAATATGGAATGATGAAACTGATTCTATGCCATTTTATTATGTACAAATCGCTCCTTGGCGTTATTTTAATAATTCGAAAGGTATAGAACGTCCTTTGTTGGTCGAGGCCCAGGTAAAAGCATTGTCATTGATAAAGAATTCAGGTATGGCTACAACGACCGACCTTGGGGAAGAATTATGTATACACCCTTCAAAGAAAAGAGAAGTTGGGCAACGATTAGCAGCCTGTGCTTTAGAACAAACTTATCAGATATCCGGCTTGCATTCTAACGTGTTTGTTGAAAAGAAGATTGAATATAATGATAGCCTGGTTTTTCTCTCTTTTCCAACATTACAGTTAGGAACGTCGCCCTCTAGCTATATGGGATTTGAGGTGGCAGGTGAAGATAAAATCTTTTATCCGGCTGAGGCAAAATTGGACAAAAATAGAATAAGAATTACGTCGGATAAGGTGAAACATCCTGTTGCTTTACGTTATGCTTTTCGTAATTATGTTGAGGCTACAATAAAAAATACGATGGGTATTCCCTTCTGCTCTTTCCGTACAGACTCATGGTAGTGACGTTTGTGGTATTCGACAAGTTGATTGAACAAAAGGTTTTAGGCTCAACGGCTTATTATTACGAAGGCGAAACGGGCAATGATTACGAAAATAATGTGAAGTAAAAAATGTACAGGCCATGAAGATTATGGCTGAGTTTGGTACCGGTGGTTCTTTTTCAGATTTTTACCTGATGGATTTTGAAGATGATGTGGTGATGCTCGAAATAGGAAACACCAATAGCTGTTACCGTTTATCCATTGGTGCTAAATGTTTCATGGATGGATGGTCGAAACAAGGTCCTGCGCATCATTGTGCTATTGGTATTGGACATATCGGAGATAAACTTAAGAAATATAGGAAAAAAATGAATGTAAAAGTGCATAAAATCAACTAATTATATGAAAGCGCAAGGAAAAATGTGGATATTAATCCTGTTATCATTAATAATTTTTTTACCGCAACAGCAGTATGCTCAATCAAATTCTAAAGAATTGAGTCCTGAACTTTTTCGAAATCCGGGCGAAAATACCCGCCCCCGCTGCTATTGGTACTGGTTCGACGATCATGTCAGCAAGGAAGGTATTACCCGTGACCTGGAGGCGATGAAACGAGTAGGCATTGGTGGTGCTTTCATTGGCATTATTGGTGGTGCAATTGGACCCAATATACCATGCATTCCCAAACCAATGTCTGATCCCTGGTGGGAAAATCTGACGCATGCCGTACGCGAAGGCTCACGACTTGGAGTAGATATTGGCTTTTTCAATTGCCCTGGTTGGAGCCAATCCGGTGGTTCGTGGGTAAAACCAAACGAGTCCATGCGCTACTTAGTGCAGGAAGAAATCCACATACAGGGGCCACAGCGATACAGTAGCAAACCACCCATGCCAACCGGTAAAAAGGGTGAGAATTTCCAATCAGTGGCACTGTTGGCTTTTCGCATACCCAAAGGCGATGATGTAACATTACTGGTTACCGAAAAAAAAGGGAATACTGTCAGCTTTTATGCAAAAACACTAACAACAGTTCGCAGTCTGGTTATTCAACCCGTTGAGGTATTGAATACAAAAGCAGAGTTGTTGGTTTCGGATGATGGGCAGAATTATCGTTCAGTACGAAAATTTGCAGTTGCACGCACCACCCTCAAACATGGGCTTGGACCAATTTCTCTCGCCCCGGTTTCAGTGACTTTTTCTGCTGTAACTGCACGGTACTTTCAGCTAAACTTTACGGAGAATGGTATGCCTTTCACCGCAGAGAAAATGCTGGGCGAAATACTTCTTTCTTCGGCATCTAAGGTAGAGGACTTTGCGGGCAAAGCATTATTAAAAGCGAGCGAAAACGGAGTGCCACCCTACGATACTTATGTGTGGGCACCTGCCCCCAAAAATGACAAGGGTACACTTGCTGTTCAGCCCAAAGACATAGTGGACTTATCGCCAAAACTACAAGCTGACGGAAAATTGGTATGGGATGTGCCGGCCGGAAGTTGGGTAATACAGCATGTAGGCATGATACCTACCGGAACGGTAAACAAACCAGCACCGATAGAAACTACCGGCCCCGAGGTTGATAAAATGAACCGAAAACATTTGCCAGCATTTTTCGATGGTTATATGGGAGAATTGCTCCGCCGACTAAAACCGGAAGAACGTACCGCATGGAAATACATTATTGCTGACAGTTACGAAACAGGTCTTCAGAACTGGACAGACGGGTTCCGTGAAGATTTCAAAAAGATATACAACTACGATCCTCAACCTTACTTACCAACCATTTATGGTCGCATAATTGGTTCGGCTGACATCACCGACCGTTTTCTTTGGGACCTTCGCCGGCTGGTGGCCGACCGTATTGCCCGTGAATATGTAGGTGGTCTGCGCGATTTAACCAATGCTCAGGGCATGAAACTCTGGTTGGAGAACTATGGACATTTTGGTTTTCCATCTGAGTTTTTACTTTATGGCGGATGCACCGATGAAGTGAGTGGTGAATTTTGGCTTGGCAAAAAACGCAATACAGAAGAATTGCGAGCTGCTTCATCCGCCGCACATATTTATGGTAAATCGCCGGTGTGGGCAGAAGCATTTACATCGCGTAATGTTACCTTTCAGCACACACCCCGAAGCCTTAAAGTATTTAACGACTGGGCTTTTTGCGAAGGTATAAACCAATTTGTACTTCATGTATATATCCATCAACCAAACGAGGAAAAGCCTGGTATCAATGCCTGGTTTGGCACTGAGTTCAACCGCCACAACACCTGGTTTGAGAAATCCAAATCGTGGATAGATTATCTCCGCAGTAGCTCGGTAATGTTGCAAGCCGGTTTACCTGTGGCCGATTATGCTATTTTCATTACTGAAGATACGCCCAAAATGGTTGGACCATCCTCTACTCTGATTCCTGCCGGACATGATTACGACTATATCAATGCGGATGTAATCCTGAACCGTTTATCGGTGAGCAACGGACGCTTGGTATTGCCCGATGGCATTAGTTATGCAGCGCTGATTGTTCCCGATTCGGCCGCCATGCGCCCAGCTGTAGCCCGCAAAATAAAGGAGCTGGCCGATGCCGGTGCAAATATTATTGGCCCTAAGCCAACACGTTCGCCAAGCCTCGAAAACTACCCCGAGTGCGATGTCGAAACATGCAGGTTTGCCACATGGAATGCCTTGCCCGATGCCGCTGCACTCGGTTTGGCGCCTGATGTAACGGCTCCTTCAGACATTCTATGGAAACACAGAAAAACCGACAAATCCGATATTTACTTTATTTCTAATCAATCGGACAAAGAAAGAACGGAGACAATTAACTTTCGGGTCACCGGTAGGGAAGCAACCCTCTGGAATGCCCTCACAAGGGAAATTGTAGCCATCGGGCATACCGAAAGTAACGGTCAGTCTTCTATCAGTCTGACTTTACCCTCTGAAGGTTCTGTCTTTGTAGTTTTTGCAGACAAAGCCCCCTATACTCAACCGGTTAAAGCAGCTAAGCCTGCCAAAGAAAAATACATTGCTTTAGGTGGCCCGTGGCAGGTAAGTTTTCCAACGTTCCAAACCACTTTTGACACACTTGTATCATGGAGCTGCAGACCGGAACAGGAAATTAAGTACTTTTCAGGTAGTGCCACCTATTCTATCGAGTTTAGGTATAAAGGTCGGAAGACCCCCGTGCTATTGAATTTAGGACAAGTTGAGTCGCTTGCTACGGTTCGGGTTAATGATAAAGAATTTCCCACATTATGGGCTTATCCTTATCAGGTGGACATTAGTTCTGCCTTGAAAAACGGTAAAAACAAACTGACAGTGGAAGTTGTAAACAGTTGGTATAATCGCTTGGTAGGTGATGCAGGTTTGCCGGCAGAAAAGCGTCAGACAAAAGTTACTCACGACCCCTTCAAACAGAGCGATGTTTTACAACCATCTGGGCTGATTGGACCGGTTCGATTAATAGAAATTAAGTAATGAACAAATAAAATATAAAAGCATGAATCGTCTTTTTATACTGAAACAAGTTGTTATAGGAATTCTTCTAAGTTATTCTAATTTACAATTTGCAAAAGCTTCTATGCATGAGGGTTACTATCCACAGGGAAATAACATTGTTTGTGTTAACGGAACCCACCGTTTTACGCGTGCCATATATGGAACCAATACTCCATTCCGCTTTGAAACGAGCGATTTCCCTGAATTTGGTCTTTATATGCCTAATCTAGGAGGATCAATGTATTTCGCTCTTACTAACGGAAAACAGTCAAAATGGATTGATAAAGCAGATTACATACAGGCATCCTACTCTGCTGGAAAAAGAAGTTATATTATTAAAGATTCTTCTTTTCTTGGAAATGGTGAATTAAAAATGGATTTTCTAGCATGGGGAGATGCAGATGGAATAATCGTTAAGATGGAAGGTAATAATATTCCGGCATCTGCTCGTTTGATTTCTATTTTTGGTGGTGCCAATGACGAACATTTTCGCAGAGAAGGTGATTTGGGCGCCGATCGTCCTGATTGTTTTTATATCAAACCAGAAAGATGTAAGGACAACCGCTATGTGTTAAAAAGCAATACAGTAACCTTATCTTATGGAGAAAATAAAAAAGAATTATATGGTGTTTTTCCACTATCAGCAGAACTAGAATTGGTAGATGCAGCTTATATAGACGACTTAAATACATTGCTACATTCGAAAGTACAAGAAGCTCCTTTAGTAAAGGCTGTTTACCCCATTCAAGGCTATGCGTACTTATCTTTTATTAACCCAGCAACCACTTCCATAGCCGGAGCCAGAAACTTAGCAGCTCATTATGAAAAGGCAGAAAGATGTCGTTTGAATATAGCAAATAAGGTTGTTTTGAAAACTCCAGATTTATTTTTAAATCCAGTTGGGGGGAATTTAGCTATTGCAGCCGATGCTGTTTGGCAGTCTCCCATGTATCATCATGGCTCTATAGGTTGGCGAATACCATTATTAGGTTGGCGCCATTGTTATATTGGTGATTTCTTGGGTTGGAGAGACCGTAGTCGTTCGCATTTTGATTACTATGCAAAACTACAAATGACGGAAATGCCCGATAAACCGGTGATAATGGATGCTAATCAGAAGTTAGCAAGGGCTGCCTATATAAAGGGAACTCCAATGTATAGTAGTGGATATATTGCTAATTGTCAAGAAAATGAACTCTATTTTTATGATATGAACCTGGTGTATATCGATGCTCTTTTATGGCATTTGAACTGGACAGGCGATTTGGAATATGCGAAAAAAATGTGGCCTGTTATTGAAAGACATTTAGCGTGGGAAAAACGCACGTTTGACGGAAATGATGATGGGCTATATGATGCGTTGTGCTGTATTTGGGCCAGTGATGCTTTACAATATAGTAGTGGTGCTGTAACTCATTCTTCAGCTTACAATTATCGTGCGAATAAGATAGCGTCAATCATTGCTGAAAAAATAGGTTTAGATGGGGCCCGATACAAAACAGAAGCAGATAAAATAGCAAAAGCAATCAATGAGCAACTATGGATTAAGAAAAAAGGCTGGTGGGCAGAATATAAAGGATACATGGGCAATAATAAACTACACGAAAGTGCTGCTGCCTGGACTGTATATCATGCTATCGATTCAGAACTTTCAGATGATAATTTTCAAGCTTATCAGGCTGGTATATACGCTATTAATGGGCTCCCACATATTCCTGTTAAAACAGACTTCAAAGGTGAAACTGGTAATTCAGTAGTTTCTACTACCAATTGGATGCCTTATGAATGGTCAGTAAATAATGTTGCTTTTGCAGAGACATCTCATACTGCACTATCCTTGTTTGAAGCGGGATTAAATGAAGAGGCTTACAAGCTAATGAAAGGCAGTATGTTGGATGTGATGTATCAAGGTAAAAGCCCTGGTAACTTTGGTATGACAACTTCTTATGATATTGTAGGTGAAATTTATAGGGATTTTAGTGATGCAGTTGGAATATTTTCTCGTGTGTTAGTACAAGGTCTATTTGGTATAAAACCTGATGCTCTCAGTGGTAACTTGCAGATAACCCCAGGATTCCCTTCCTCTTGGAATGATGCATCTATTGAAACTTCAGATGTACATTTTGATTTTCATAGAAAAAAGGATTACGATACATATCATGTAAATTGGAACTTAAACAATAAGCTGAATTTAATATTAAATGTACCTGTTCTTAAAGATAGTGTTGATAGGGTTCTGGTCAATGGGGAAAAAGCTAATTATAAATTTATAGATTATGTGGGTAAACCCATTCTTCAGATTCAATGTGGAAAATCTGCGAGTTACAATATTGAAGTTAAATGGAATGGAAGAGATATTCAAACGGCTAAGTATACAAAGGAGATCGCATTAGATGAAATTTTAGATGTTCATTTAGGCAGCAACCAAAAACTATTATCGTTATATGACCCACAAGAAGTAATAACAGATAAAGATACAAAAATACATAATTTCTCTGGCAAAATTATAGGCGAGTTGGGACATCGTACTTTATTTGCAAAGGTCATGCAAGGTCAAGCTGTATGGCATATGCCTATTGTAATCAATGTAAATCCTCCATTTGAAGTGGTTAATGTAGATAGTGAGAGTGATAGTTTGAAGTTTAGATTTATTAATAATACATCCAAAAGCAAAGAGTTCGTTTATAGAATTAATAATTTTCTGTCTGGACAAATTAAATTAGCATCTACTAATCAATCAGAAGTATTAACTGTAAAGACTCCACATGTTGTAATGGGAACTAACCGCATAAAGGTTAATTTTAATTCAGGTGAAGAATTATTTGCTGATATTGTAAATTGGAATATTAAGAATAGTAGTGATAGTAAATATACTTGCGTTGATATCACCCCATATTTCAATGATAAAGTGACTGAAATATTCAAAAACGAATACCTGTCGCCACGTTCACCTTATTCAACGCTTCAGATTCCAACTAGTGGATTTGGTGATTGGTGTGTGCCTTTGAGAAATCCATCGATAGATGACTCTGGATTTAGAAAGAGTATATTAAATGGTCAATTTATCACTCCAATGGGAATTAGCTTTAAATCGCCATCTAATCCGAATCTCAATAATATAGTATATACTTCACTTTGGGATAATTATCCAGACTCGGTGACAATTCCATTGAATGGAAGTGCATCACATCTGTATTTGTTGATGGCAGGGTCCACCAATCACATGCAAAGCCGTTTTGTAAATGGTGTTATTTCTGTTAATTATATGGATGGTAGCATTGAGAAATTTGATTTGGTTAATCCTGAGACTTGGTTCCCAATAGAACAAGATTATTACATTGATAATTATGCTTATCGGGTTAATACACCACGGCCCTATCGAATCTTGTTAAAAGATGGTATGGTGAGTAGAAAGCTAACTAAAGATAAAGGTATTACAACTAAAGCAAAAAGAATGATTGATGGTGGTGCGGGTGTATTGTTAGATGTTCCATTGTTAAAAAACAAGGAGCTAAAATCGTTAAAATTGAAGACTGAAGCTTACGAAGTTATAATTGGCCTAATGGGAATTACTTTGATGGAATAGAATATTATGATTATCCGCAAAGTCACTATAAACAGTTTGTCTAAAATTATACTACTGCTTAAATCATGGTTGTCTTTGTGATATGTAAAACTTTAAAATGCATAAAGGCCTCTCCGAATCGCCTATAAAAGGTGGTTCGGATGTTTTTTTAAATAACTTCCTAATCAAAAAAAATATAAAAGAGTGATGAGAAATAAACTAATCCTTTTACTGATTTCTTTTTTTATATTCTCTGCCTTCAAGACAGATCGTGTGATAACTGTATTTATGATTGGTGACTCTACCATGGCAAATAAATCGCTTGATGGTGGAAATCCGGAAAGAGGCTGGGGGCATGTGCTTGCCGGATTCTTCACGGAGGATGTACTGGTTAATAATCATGCGGTGAATGGACGTAGTTCAAAAAGTTTTATTGACGAAGGACGTTGGAAAAAGGTGATCAGTCAGGTGAAGAAAGGTGATTTTGTTTTTATCCAGTTTGGACATAATAATGAGAAGACTGGTTCTACCCGTCATACAGATCCGGGCACAACTTTTGATGCCAATCTCCGCAGATTTGTAAATGAAACCCGTGCCAAAGGTGGAATACCGGTTCTTTTCAATTCCATTGTTCGCAGAAATTTTATCCGTCCGCAGAATAAAGACATGAATATTACGGATAATGGGTATTTGGTTGTAAGTAATTCTTTATCCCCTTTGAATAATTCGGGTGGTAATGGTATAGGACTTCGTAATTTGAACGAACGGTGCGTTCTGCTCACGGGAAAGTCTGTTAAAATTACAAAAGAAGCTGATTTATTTGTAGTGAAAGTACCTTTGAATAATTGATTAACTGTTATTTGGATAGATGTATGAAACGAGCATTAATGAAAGTGTTCACCAAAGGCCATGTTCTTTGCGAGTTCCATGCGATTACTAATTAAAATAAAGATGAACGCATGAAAGTAGTTTTAATTGAAGATGAGGCAATTGCTATGCGTATGTTGCGCAAGATTTTGTTGGTAATTGACAATACAATTGAAATCGTTGCCGAAATAGAATCGGTGACAGATGGAGTGCACTGGTTTAAGAAAAATGAACGTGCTTATATTGACCTTGTTTTTTCTGACATTCAGTTGTCCGACGGCTTATCGTTCGAGATTTTTGATCAATTATCCATCACGTTACCCATAATTTTTACCACTGCATATAACGAGTATGCTATTCGTGCATTTAGGGTAAACGGCATTGATTACTTACTAAAACCCATCAAAGAAGAGGATGTGAAGGCTGCTCTGCAAAAGTTTGAACAATCAAAGGTGCAATATAACCAATCTCAATTGATTGAATTGCAGCAATTGATGCGAAGTTTTCAGTTACCACATACTTTGCCTGATCCTACATTTCTGACGTATCACAAGGATAAGATTATTCCGGTTCAAAGTGAAAATATTGCCTGGATAAATACGCAAAATCAAATAGTAACAGTTGTGATGACAAATAATCAAAAGTTGCAACTAAATGAAACATTGGAGGAAATAGAGAAAAGATTACCTGAACAGAAGTTTTTCAGGGCTAACCGGCAATACATTATTGCCAGAAAAGCAGTTGTAGAAGCAGAACTCTATTTTAACAACAGGCTATCGGTAAAACTCAATCCTCCCGCAGCTGAAACTGTAATTGTGAGCAGGGAAAGAGTGTCTCAGTTCCTAAATTGGCTGCAAGGATAGGTCATAAATTCCCCCTGTTCTTCATGATATGCCCCAATATCAGGGAGGAATAGATGATTTGATGAAATTATTCCTGAGAATTTACGGTATCCGAAACAGGCAGAAATGAAAAGGATTAAGAGGGGTGTTATATGTTACTGTGTCTTCCAATATTAGCCTCCAATATTAGCCTCCGAGGCAAACATAACATCTTTATTCGTATTCTCTGATAGGAAAAATATTTTTTTGTTTTCTACAAATATCGTGTAACGTACTTCGACTTATGCACAACTAGGATAAAATACTCCCTAACTTTTATGAACTTTCCAATCATTTGTATTAAATCTAAAAAAAACTTTGAGAAATCGTCCCCGACCAGAATTAATATCTAAGTTTAACCTCAGAGACTAAAGGTGTTGATCGTGAGAACTATCATTTTTCCAAACTAAACGTTGGATACAAATTTCATTTCCAAAATCTGATTAGTCACAGGAAAAACAAAACACTAGGTTACTTTTGTAAAATCAGACTTATAGACGTATTAATCTCAAAAAAAAGTCAAAAGTATCTCGTTTTATGACAACTAATTTTATAGAAGATCTCCTATTTTTGCCTGATATCAAATTTTTAAATTAATACATATGAAACGCTACGCAAGTATTATTGGCTTACAGCCTGAAAAGCTTGAAGAATACAAAAGACTTCATGCAGCTGTTTGGCCTGAAGTTTTGTCGACCATCAAAGCCTGCAATATTCACAATTACTCCATTTTTTATAAAGACGGAATGCTTTATAGTTATTTTGAATACCTTGGAGAAGATTATGATCAGGATATGAAAAAGATGGCAGATGATCCTGTGACTCAGGATTGGTGGAAACTTTGCTCACCTTGCCAAGTCCCTGTAAAAACAAGAAAAGAAAATGAATGGTGGGCTACAATGGAAGAATTGTTCCACCTCGATTAATTAAAATACAAACCTTTAATAATAATAATAATAATAATGACAGACATTCTTAATCAATTAGGACTTTGTGTTGAATTCGGTAAAATCAATCAGGCTTCCCCATATCCTCCAACAATGAAAGGACAACCTGGCGCTAGCGAATTAACAAAAGAGATACTCGAAAAAGGAGCAAATCCACAAGATATATTAAATACCGCTTTAGTACCTGCCATGAATCGGGTAGGCAATAAATTTACTGAAGGTAAAATATTTGTTCCTCAAATGTTATTATCTGCTAAGGCTATGAACGAATCTATGAAATTCCTCAAACCCTATTTTCTAAGTGGAGAAATTAAACGCAAAGGAGTATTCATCATTGGAACAGTAGCCGGCGATTTACACGACATAGGTAAAAACCTGGTAGGTATGATGGTAGAAGGTGCCGGATGGGAGGTAGTAGACTTAGGAGTAGATGTCTCTGCAGAAAAATACATTCAAGCTTTGGATGAACATCCGGGGGCAGTATGTGGAATGTCGGCTTTGCTAACAACAACAATGAGCAATATGCACCCAATGATTACAACAATCCGTGAGAAACATCCTAATACGAAAATTATTGTAGGTGGTGCTCCACTTAATGCACAATTTGCCGCAGAGATTGGCGCTGACGCCTACGGACGCGACCCTCAGGATGATATCAACTGGTTAAACTCTATTGCTTCTTAAAGATATGAATACTTGGATAAAACAAATAATGGATAGCCCCACAAGGGTGGCTATCCCCATCATGACACATCCTGGAATTGAAGAATCTGGAAAAAAGGTTTTTGATGCGGTAACTGACGGAGAAGTACATTTTCAGGCTATTAAAGCTGTTTCGGATACCTTCAACACAGCAGCCTGCACTGTTATTATGGACCTTACTGTGGAAGCACAAGCTTTTGGATGTTCAATAAGGATGCCCGAGCATGAAATACCCAATGTGATAGGGCGCCTTATTTACGATCAAGAGACGACAGAAAATCTGGAGGTACCTTCATTATCTACTGCCAGAGTACCAGAATATCTAAAAGCAAACCGACTGGCTGTAGAAAATATCAAAAACAAGCCAATACTATCAGGATGTATCGGACCTTTTTCATTGGCAGGGCGATTGTATGATATGTCCGAAATTATGGTAAGTATATACATCGAACCAGATGTTATTCAAACATTACTTGAAAAATGCACCAAATTCCTCATCTCATATTGCCAGGAACTCAAAGCAATAGGAACAGCAGGTGTAGTTATAGCCGAACCAGCCGCAGGTCTGTTATCCGACGAAGACTGTCGTCAATACTCCTCTGTCTACGTGAAGCAAATCGTTGAAGCAGTACAAGATGACACGTTTACTGTTATTTTGCATAACTGTGGAAATACCGGACAATGTACACCAGCAATGATAGAAACCGGCGCTGCAGCTTTGCACTTTGGCAATGCTGTCGATATGGAAGCTACTTTAAAAGCTTGCCCAAATGATATTTTAGTGATGGGAAATATCGACCCAGTGGGAATATTAAAACAAGCAACCTCCGACAAAGTTTATGAAGAAACAACAAAGTTATTGGAGAAAACAAAATTATACAGAAACTTTGTACTCTCTTCAGGATGCGACATGCCTCCAGGAGTACCAATGGCAAATATTAAGGCATTTTATCAGGCACTTAATGACTTTAACTCAAAGTAAGCCATGTTCGAAGAATATAAATTCTCCTTTGCCGAAGTACGTCCGGAAACATTCGCTCTAATTTCCTATCTTCAGCTTCCGGACATGGAAGGTTATTCACTGGTTCGTGATATTGTAGACAGAACGTTCAACACACTTGCCTCTACAGAAGGCATAAGGGGGGGATACAGAATCTTTAATTGCGAATCTGTCGATATAGCGAAAGGAGAGATAGTATGCCAGCAAAACACGCTTGAAACCGGACGGCGAATCTCCGGATATATGAAAGAAGCAACGCAAGTGGCTCTATTTGTCTGTACAGCTGGCTCAATATTTACCACTTTAGCACATAACTATCAAAAAAACGGAGACTTCTTAGAAGCATTTATTGTCGACTCAATCGGATCGGCTACAGTGGAAAATGCAATGAATAGCATTCAGCATTCATTGGAAAAGGAAATGAAAAGAGAGGGAAAAAAGATCACCAATCGCTATAGTCCGGGATATTGTGAATGGTCTTTAAGCGGACAAAGAAGCCTCTTTAGAACTATAGGTGAAAATCCTACCGGAATAAAGATCAATGAATCATGCCTTATGCAACCAATCAAATCAGTCAGTGGTATCATAGGTATTGGCCAAAATGTAAAAAAACGCCCTTACGGCTGTAAGATTTGTCGGAATGAAATCTGTGTTTATAGAAACCTTAAAAAATAGAATTCTTATGAATTTAGAAATATTATTCGGGATAGGCATCATTGCAATAGGTGCCTTCGCATCTGGGAGTTTTTCCATCCCATTTGAAAAAACAAAAGTCTGGAATTGGGAAAACAACTGGCTCATATACTGCCTTTTTGCTTATGTACTAGTCCCCACGGTAGCATGTGCCATTTTCTGTCCCAATTTTATTGATATTTTGTACAATTTCCCTTCTGACAGATTACTCTTAATCTTTTCTTTAGGAGTGGTTTACGGAATATGCAATTTAACTTTCGGCCTCTCATTAAGATATCTCGGCATCTCTCTTGGATTCATGATATCGCTAGGACTGATGATGATATTGGGGACAATCATCCCTCCATCTGTTGACGGACGACTGAACATCCTATTACAACAGGCAGGCGGAACAACTTTGATCATCGGGTTACTGGTAGCTTCCATGGGAATTGTAGTAAGTGCATATGCAGGATATCGGAAAGATAAAAGTGCCACAGTTCGATCTTCTGAGTTGAATTTTGGAAAAGGAATTGCAATGGCGCTTTTTGTTGGTATCTCCGGGTCTTCACAGGCACTAGGTATTGAACAAGGAAATGATATCTCACATGCTTTCTCAAGTGCAGGAACCAATCCTTTATTCCATACTTTGCCAGTTTTCCTGATAATGTTTCTTGGTTCGTTTAGCATTACCCTAATCTGGTGCCTGATAATGGCATATCAAAACAGAACAATTCATCTCTTTGTTCAAACCCCGAATACTCCTGTAGGACGAAATTATCTCTTTTGTGGATTAGCAGGCTTCTTATGGTTTATCAATCTCATCTTTTTCGGGATGGGGAAAAATTACATGGGAGAGTTCTCTTTCACAGCCTTTGGCATCTTGATGTCATTAACCATTGTAGCGGCTACACTTTGGGGATTATATCGCGGAGAATGGCGATCAACAAACACTCAAACAAAGCTATCAATGTACATCGGACTGCTCCTGTTGGTAACAGCTTCATTTATCATCGGCATTAGCGGACAGTAATAATATATCCAAAAAAAATAATCACTTAATTGTAAACAATCTTAATACTAATAGAAATGACTTCAAGAGAACGTGTTTTAGCAGCAATTGCCCATAAAGAGCCAGACTGTGTTCCGGTTGACATGGGAGCAACACCCAGTTCCGGAATATCTGCCATCGCTTATTCCAATCTACTCAAAAAAATAGGCCGCAACGATCTTCCCGTACAAATCTATGATGTGGTACAGCAATTGGCGCAACCGGATATGGAACTTATTAACCAGTTTGGCATTGACGTTATCGATATAGGACGTTCGTTCAACGCAAAGTCATCCGATTGGCAGGAAACAACCTTAGCAAATGGCGACAAAGCCTTTTACCCCTCTTGGTTTAATCCAATTAAGCAAGAAAATGGTTCTTTCCATTGTTATGATACGGACGGAAAACGACTACTGGCAATGATGCCTAAAGGGGCTACTTTCTTTGATCAATCATACTTTCCTTATTTAGACGGATTTCCTGCAAGCTATGAAAAGCTGGATGAAGAGATGCAACGCGTACTTTGGTCAAGATATGCACATAGCCCTTGGGATCACGCATCGGAATCTGATTTCTGGGAACAGTTAAGAGCCAATGCTCTAAAGCTGAGAGCCGAAACAGATAAAGCCTTAATGATCGTTTGCGGCTGCAATCTCTTTGAATGGGGAACATTCCTACGCCGGATGGATAATTTCCTGATGGATCTACTATGTGATCCCGATGAAGCCGCCCGCCTATTGGATGAATTATTAAAACGCCATCTTGCAACGCTCGAAAAGGTTTGTGATGCCGTAGGAGACGTTGTAGACATTATCCGATTCGGCGACGATTTGGGTATGACCACCGGGCCATTTATGGATGTAGAAACCTATCGATTATTGTTTAAACCTCGTCACAAACAGCTTTGTGATTATGTTAAGTCGCACAGTAAGATGCACACGTTTATCCATTCCTGCGGTTCCATTTCTTCACTAATGCCCGATTTAATCGATGCCGGAATTGAAATTTTCAACCCGGTACAAACCAATTCCCTCAATATGGAACCAGAGTTTCTAAAAAAAGAATTCGGACAAGATTGTACATTCTGGGGAGGTGGTGTAGAAACAGTAGGTATCCTCAATAACGGTACACCGGCACAAGTTCGCGAACAGGTTCTTCAACGCCTGGAAATCATGTCAAAGGGCGGTGGTTTCGTATTTAATACCGTACATAATATATTGCCGGATGTTCCACCTGAAAACATTCTGGCTATGTTTGATGCTACAAAAGAATATAACAAGCGGTAACTCTATATTTTTAAATATATCTACCTAACGTGGGGAAATGGTTCCTTCATCCATTTTCCCACACTTTTTCACCTCTCCGATATAATCATATAGCTTTACTCTATATTCACGGGGCGAGCAATGTGCAATTTTAGTGAACAAACGTGTGAACTGTGATGGATTATTAACCCCAACTTTCTCGGCTATTTGAGTTATGGAGAGATGAGATGTCAACAATAAGGTTTGCGCACGTTCAATACGTTTCATCTGTATATACTCACAAGGCGACATCCCCAGAATTTTCTTAAATACTTTTGAAAAATGATCGTGTGTAAGACACATCATCTCAGCCAGTTCTTGTATTGAAATGTGCTTATGCAAATTTTTATTAATATATTGAATAATCTTTTCGAGTTTCTCATAGGAATTAGAACCAATGTTTTTCATCATACTCTCTTCTGTGATAAAACGTGAAAACAATTGTAACAAAATTCCATTACTTTCAATCGTCTGTTGAAAATGGGGTAAATTAACTTCAGAATTATTTTCATAAATCGTCCTTACATTATCATATCGTTGTGGATCAACAATCGGTAAAGCTTTATAAGGGTTAAGTTCCATATAACGCTTAATCAATGACAAATCAAGAGAACTGGCAGACAGTTGCAACTTTAAAAGTTGAGGATTGGGCACTCCTATTCCACCGAAAAAATCATCAAATAAACAGATATAATAATGATCCATAAAGTCCGAACATTCATAACTATGGAAAGCAAATTTGGGGATCAAGAACAACTGTCCAGATGATAATTCATAAGGAATATTGTTAATATATACCTTCCCCTTTCCATCTGCAATGTAATAAAGCCGATAAAATGGACTCATCACATCCTTGAAATTCCACCAACTCTCTACACGTTTAAAACCGGCATAAAGCATAGATAGAGATAAATTGAATACAGAATTGGATACAGACATATAAGATATATTATTTTTTGATGGATAAAATAGACATAATTTAATAAGATCTTTTTTGCTGAAAAGACAGAATTCTGATTTCTTTCGGTTGCAATTGAGGGGATATTACATCACCAAAACTCCATTCTTCTTTCAATTCATTCAGGCCATTAGGCAATGGAAAAGAGAGTTTGTAATTCCTAACATTATCCTGAACGCTGATCTTGCCATCCAATTTTAATGTAAGCATCTGAGCTTTGTCTGATGGATTATGGACCGAAATATATCCTTGGCTTCCATTCCATCGAGAATAACCATCCACCTGATTCCTTCGTGGATCTCCCCCATACATTCTGACATTCTTAAACGCAGGAAATATGTTATGCACCAACTTCAATCTATCGGCTATACATCCCAATCTTTTTAAGAAAGATTCTTTGTCCGAAGATATAATTCAATAAAACCGGTACCATGACTCATATTGAAATACAGATAATCGCGTAATGACTTTTCAGGCTATTACAAGAGAAGCAAGTGACATTCGGTTTCAAAGATTCACCCCACAAATATCCCACATACATCTGCTGATCTGTCACCCTATTTGTTGTAGCCGGAAATTCAAATATCCAAAACGTTGCAGAATCATAAGCTTTCTACATGCTTATCTTCGCCTGATTTTTCGAGTGCAACAAGACCGAAGCCAACAACTGGTACCTTATCTCTAAATTTTCGCAAGAGCCACGTGGCGGGATCCAAACTGTTTCCGATATAACTGTACCACTAAACCGGAACGCTTCGAAACAACAGCAACCGAGTGATGTCTCGTCTCCGCAACTAGTGCAGAGATTAAGCTAATCTACTATGATTCGATTAAGGAGCAAGAGCGTAATTGTTTTCGCCAGATGAAATTTTGGCAACTGAGATTTAAGTGCAAATCACCGACACACTGCATTCTTACATACCATTTCTGCCTGTTCTCAAATTCAATCAACCTATTAAGGTTAATGTAACCACTCTATAACGATACAAAGATATAAACTTAGTATTGATTTGCCAATTTTTTGTTGTGTCTTTTGAAAATTATTTATTCTTATTATACTTTACACAGATTTCCTTTCCCGAATTGTTAAGAGCTTCAATAATGAGAATAATGGATTCTCCCATAGAAGTGAATTTATACTCAAATTTTGGCGGAACTGTTGTATGATAAGATGCTCGAAAGAGGTTCCTTAAAGAATAATAGCACGAAACCTCCACTTATGGATTCGTATGAGTAGTGGTGTAGAAGATTGAAAAAGTATTACCGGATAGCAATATTTTTTAAATGCTATTTGAATTCAATATTAACAGGAAGTTTTTATTTTATATACAAGAATGTATTTTTTAATACACTAATGGCATTCTGACAAATAGTATTTTTGTTTCAATAATTACAATCATCTAATGCATGAAATCATGAAGAAAATATTATTAATTTTTTTCCTTATTTTTATTGCTATTGCAAATTTGCATTCTTTTGCATTTTCACAGGATCAAAAATTTGGTTACGTTGCTATTGGCGGAGGTGGATATGTTTGCTCTGTTGTAGAGAGTCTTCCCAAAAATCAAATTGGAGATAATATGTATTATGCAAAAACCGATGTTGGTGGTATATCAAGATGGAATGAAACTACCAAAGACTGGACTCCTTTATTCAGTTGGGTAAGCCCGGAAAAAACATCGTATCTGGGTACAGAAGCTTTTGCGATAGATCCAAGTTCTACTAATAATGTATATGCTATTGGTGGTACAAGTTATTGGAATGGTGGAATCACTGCACTTATGCGTTCATCCGATTATGGTACGACATGGGAATGTTTTGATGTTACATCACAATTTAAAGCTAACGGAAATGGATCAGACCGTCAAAAAGGAGAAAATTTGGCAGTTGACCCGTTTAATAGTAACACACTATTCTTTGGAACCAGATATAGCAATGGTCTTTTTAAAAGTACTGATGCAGGCAAATCATGGTCAAAAGTAACTACATTTCCAGACAGTATCGGCTTAAAAGCCAGTTTTAGTTTTGTACAGTTTGATTATAAGAATCCGAACACAATTTTCGTAGGCTCATTCAAAACATCAAATAATGTTTTTGTTAGTAAAGATGGTGGATCCACATGGAAATCTATAGGAGGCTATTCTGAAGGTAAACCACAACGATGCGCTCTTTCAATGAATGATCAAACACTTTATGTTACATACACAGGAGGAAACGGAGCTGTAATGAAATATAAATATGGATCTGATCCTTTAATTGGAACCTGGACAAATATTACTCCCGCAGCTGGTCGGCCTTACAGTGGAATCAGTGTATTACAAAACTCACCAAACAAACTTGTGACAAGTACATATAATTATTGGTCGAACAAGCAGCCCTGGGGATGGGCTGATTGTATCTATTACAGCGAAGACTATGGTGCAACTTGGAAAGAAAAAGCATCAACATCAAATTGTAACATGGATGCTAATGGAATTCCCTGGATTCATGCTGCAATGCACTGGATAGGGTGTGTTACAATGAGTCAATCGAAACCGGGTTGGGTATTTGTGTGTTCTGGTAATGGTGTTTTTGCTACTGAAAATATTGCTGCTATATATCCAACCTGGAAATTTATGGCCAAAGGATTGGAAGAGACAGTTCCTGTAAATCAAGGTATGATCAGTATTCCCGGAGGACCACTTATTTCATCAGTCGGCGATCAGGGTGGATTTGTGCATACTGATATTTCAAAAGCTCCGACAGGTCAAATATCACAATCAATAAGTTTTGCATTCGCTGCTCAGAAAACAACTACCATTGTAAGGACAATTAATACGACCCAACCCATCAATGGCCGTAATGTAAAAACATCCGCTGTTTTACTTAGTGAAGATAATGGATATTCCTGGTCTACATTACCATATTTGCCTGATACTATCCAAGGAGGAACAACTGCTATTTCGGCAGACGGCTCGATTATTCTTTGGAAAGCTTATAGTTCCAAATTGGGAGTAAAATGCTATTGGACATCAAACAAGGGTGTTACATGGAATTTGAGTAGTCTTTCTATCAATGCTACACCAATGGCTGATCCAGTTGACCCTCAGAAATTTTATGTGTTCAATACTGGAAACGGATACCTTTATAAAAGTACAAATGGTGGACAATCATTTCAATCTAACGGATATGTCGGAACAGGTGGTTCAAGCAAGCTTGATATAGCATTAGGCAATGCAGGTCATATCTGGATAAATAATAATGGAAAGTTGAAATATTCTACTGATGAGGGACTTAATTTTACAACTACGACTGCCTATTCTGTTAATGCATTTTCGCTTGGTAAAGCAGCTCTAGGTGTAAATTATCCAACCATTTATATTTGGGGTAAATCATTAAGTACAAGTCTTGAAGGAATGTACAGGTCAATTGATAAAGGGGCTACCTGGGTAAGAGTAAATGATGATGCTCATCAATGGGGAAGCCTCGCTAATGCTGGTACTATTGAAGCGGATGAGAATGTATATGGTAGGGTATATAAGAGTACTGCAGGAATGGGAATTCCCTGGATGGGATTGAGTACGGGTACCGGAATTAACGATGTCTCTAGCATTGATAAAATTGTTAGTGCTAGTTTTAATCCGATTTCAAGAACTGTAAAAATAAAAGCATTAGAACATACTGTTAAATCTATTCAGATATACGACTTAGAGGGACAAATGATTCAAACGATAAATTCTCCTATATATTCACATGAATCAATTGAATTAGGAGACAATTTGAAGTCGGGTATTTATATTGTTCGTGCAAATGCTGAATCTTGTGTTGAGAATATAAAAGTTCTCATATATTGATGTAATATTTAGATGTTTATATACTTTCAGGGGTTTATCATTAAATAAGTGTCGAATGCTAAACTAATTGTATGATTTTTTTTATTGATTTCTTCACTAAAAAAATATAATATAGATCACTAGTGTCCCGTTAAAATGGGACTATTATTAATTAATATGTTGATATTTAATTACTTACATTCTTAGAATCGTGTATTCGATTTGATTTTGCACATTTGTACACATAATTAAACGTATGTGTGCTATGAATAAGGGCAAAACAATATTCTCTCAGATTATGTCATTAATACCAGAGCGTGACTTTAAAGCTTGTGTTGATCTATACAAAGGAAATTACCGCACAAGAGAGTTTTCTTGCAAAGACCAATTCTTAGTCATGAGTTACGCTCAGTTAACTAATAGAGATAGCTTGAGGAATATTGAAAATTGTCTCACAGCATTGTCTAGCCGGCTATACCATTGCGGAATAAGCTATGCTGTACCACGCAATACTCTTGCAAAAGCAAATGAGAATCGCAATTGGCGCATATATGCAGATTTCGCTCAAGTTCTAGTGAAGAAGGTTTGCCCTCTTTATACGAATGACACCTTCAGATTAGATTTAGATAATATGGTATATGCTTTTGATAGCAGCACTATAAGTTTTTGCTTAAAGCTTTGTCCATGGGCAAAGTTTAGAAAGAACAAAGGCGGAATAAAAATGCATACGCTACTTGACTTGCGAGGCAATTTACCCGTATCTGTGTATTTGACTGAAGCTGCTGTTCATGATGTAAAGGCATTAGATGACTTATATATCGAAAACTCAGCTATTTATTTGATGGATAAGGGATACGTTGATTTCTATCGTCTGTTTCACCTGATTCATGAAAAGAATGCATTCTTCGTCACAAGAGCAAAGGATAATATGCTTTTTAAGATTGTCAGTTCAAGAACAGTAGATCAATGCACAGGAGTCATTGCAGATGAACAAATTAAGCTTATAGGAGTAAGAACATCTCAATGGTATCCAGCGGAGATTAGGATGGTAACATACGAGGATTATGCCACTGGGAATGTTTACAGATTCCTCACTAACAATACCGAATATGAAGCTATCACTATTTCTGAACTTTACAGAGAAAAATAGAATGTGGAGCTGTTTTTCAAATGGATAAAGCAACATCTACACATCAAGTCCTTCTATGGAACTTCAGAGAATGCCATATACACACAGATATGGATCGCCGTTTGTACATATCTTCTTCTTGCTCTCGCAAAAAAGAAAATGCACATCAATCAATCATTACACACTATTTCAAAGAACGTTGGTCTATTCCTTGCGGATAAGACACCAATTAATGAATTGTTTAACAAGACTGTTCCAGAAAAGAATGAGTCGGAAGACTCTTATCCGAGTCTATTTGAGCCCAACGATTTCTAAACGGGACAGTAGTGTTGTATAATGATAAAAAGTTTCTTTTATATTGGGTAATGGAGAATAATAATTAAAAATAATTTTAGATAGTCTGGGGGTAGTTTCAAGAGTGAAATTATCTCCATTTCTTTTAAGCCTATTGTTCCATATAAATTTTCTCATACAAGTAATATCAAATTCTGATATAAATTCAGAGATTCCATAATTACTCAATATGGTATTTATCTCACTTGCAACTGTTTTTAAATCTATATTTTCCATTTATTAGATTAAAGTCATTACATGTTTGTATATTACACCTTGTTCATCCAATGCTCTAAATTTTGCTTGTAATACTTTGGGTAATGAGTATTTGTTTTGACATAAAAGAAATAATTCTTCTACGGTTAGAACCACAATTCTTGCACTCCTATCCGTAAAATACTCTATTGCTTTTGCATCCACAGGGGAATAAGTAACAAATAACCCTTTGGGGAAATGTGATTTTGATTCTATTTTATTGGAGAATAGTATTAAATCATCTTTAGGGATTGTATTTGTTCGGTATTTTGCTTCAATTAGTACAGTATTTCCATCAAGAATAAAACTACCGTCTATTTGGTCGTATTCTGTGCGATATGAAGCGTGAGGATCTAAACTAAAGGCTTTGAACAAGTTATTAAGATACTTTTCAAAAGCATAGCCTTTTGCTTGAGGAGTGGATATGTTTTCTATTGCCAGCAATGCCATATTTAAGCTATCAAAATCAACATCTACTTTTTTTTCAGGTTTGGGACTTTGCTGATTTGATTTGGGTTGAGCCTGATTCTTACCTAATAATTTCTTTCCAAATTCATACAATCTATTTGTTCTATCTTTTATACCTTCGGTAATCATACCATTGTCCTTCATATAGTTTAATAGCATAACGATAGACTTACCAACATAAGGCTCTGTTTCATCTTTGAGAAATTCCCGATACATTTTAGCTTTTGACAGACCCGGATATTTTGCATATATATTGTATTGTACAACGTCCTTCATAAATTCTTCAAAATCCCTATTTGAAAAATCAAGAATATATCCCGAACTCATACCAAAAACGGATTCTATTAATTGCTTTTCGTTGAATGTGAGATTTGCCATTTTATTTATATAAATTGTTAACTCTTAATGTACTAAAAGAAATCTTCGTTTGCATATTCCTCTCCAAAAGAAACATTACCATTACCAATAACTTCAACCATAGACATTCTTTCTTTGTCAAAATTATCTTCATATATGCTTTCTAACTCTTCTGTTAAAGAAAGATTACTTTGAGGATTAATTAAGTATTTGACATACTCATGCGTTACATCATCGAAGGGAAGAGGTTCTATTTGTTTTGCAAATTTAATAAATCTATCTTCTTCAGCCCCATTTATAAGACTAATAATAATCTCCTTTTTCAATGAGTTTTCTTTGTGAAATGTAAATTCTTTACACATGAATATTTTATAAGGTTTAGAGCCATAACGGAGTTCATATGTGAAAGTGCCTAATCTTCCTGCTTCATCTTTTACTATCTCATATAATTGGGAGACTATTTTTTCTACTATTTTCCCAATGAATCTTTTAATTCTATCATCATTTGCCGTTGCTAATATCATATCGGTTTTTATCTCGATGTTAAGTTCACTCTGGATAAATTCTATGAATTTTAAGGCTTCTTGATTAGGTTTATAAACAGAAGAAAGATTAAACCTACCATATCGCATTGATATGTAAAAATTGGACAATAACTGGATTAACTTATTATGGCATTTACTCAAATTTAAATTCTTCTTTTTCTTGATTCTATCAATCAAATCTGAATGACTATGGGTTATAAGAGTTTTTTCAAAATCTTTCTGATTTGCTGAAGTATCATGCTCCAATAATATAATAGCTATTTTTTCTAACCTTTCGATACCAACAGAAAGATTATATAAAAATTCAAATATCTCTTCTTCATTATTGAAACACTCCATTTGGTCGAAAAAATAGAGTGCATTATAAATAAACGACCCGGAAACCTGTAATTCAGTTCCAAGCCGAAAGTTTTTCCAAAAATATTCAGGTGTGTAACTCATAATTTATTATTTTCTAGCTTTCTTTTTGCGAGTTTCAAATGATATGAATATTGCTTCAAGTCCATTTGTTTTCTGATAGTCAAACTGAAATCCAATCCTTACATTATTTACAACACAATAATGCCAATCGGCTCTCGTTGATTTTGGATTTCCACCATCTAACATCTTGAATGTTTGAGAAAGTTTCTTTATATAATCTTTTGATAGACTTTCTTTATTCTTTTCCACACGAGGTATTTCTACTCCGTTAATAATAAGAGAACCTTTAAAAATACTATAAGGGGTGCTTTCAGGACGAACAAACGATGGCTTTGAAGTTAATATTAACCCCATATAAGAACCTTTTCCATGAAAAAAATCTATGGTCATCCCATATCTATCATAAATATAAGTACCATTATATAGTAAATAGCCTTGCCTATAATTGACTTCTCTATCAGGAGTACCTATTGTTTTTATAAGTTTATTTTCTGTAATACTATTTTGTATCTCAATCCCATTTATTGAGAACAATTCAGATTCTATCTTAATATTCAGTTCATTCATACAGGTTTGTTTTATAATGACAAAGATACTATTCTTATTTTATTTAGGGACTGATATTTACGACAAATAAAGACAACCTACGATATCTAAAGCCACGCCTTAATATACACTCTATTTCATCCGTAATTTTAATTAGATAAGTTTTTTATTCACCATTAAAATTAAAGTTATGGATGTAAATTCAAACAACAAGTCCGGCTTTGATGAACAGATGATGGACATTCTTCTTGTCTTTGACAAGGAAAAGAAAACGATTAATGCTGTCAAAGGCATAGATGTAAACGGCGAACTGCAAACAGTTCCAGCAAAACAAGAACACAACAACGACTTCCTGAAAGTGGATAAACAAGGTAACTCACTTGAAAATTTCTTGAAGAACTTTTTCAACTAGCTAAAAGACCCGACCCGTTTCAGTTTCTTCAAAGTAGCACCCGAAGACACAGAACGGACAGTAAAAGTCATTCAGGAGAATATCAAGAACCCGAAACCTGCTGCGGATGAAATGCTTGATAAAATCCGTATTGAGCCTAAAGACCTGAAAGTGGAAAATCCGAAAGAATCCAGAGCACAGGAACAGAAACCCGATACGAATAAGAATTTCATCGACCCTAACAAAATCAACTAGAACGGCCTGAAAAATCTGGGTATCACTAAAGAATAGCTTGAGAAGTCTAAGGCTTTAGAACCTATGTTGCGGGGATATAAATCGCCTTCCACCTTTCCGGTTGAAGCCAACTTCGGGGCAATGGTAATGAAGACGGATGACCGCCTTTCATTCCGTCCGGACAATGAAGGGAATGTGGTATTGGCAATTCATGGTATCCGCAAAGAACCGGAACTTGACCGTCTGTTCTTCGGACACCAGTTCACCGATGAAGACAAAAAGAATCTCAAGGAAATCGGAAATGTGGGTAGGGTTGTCGATATAAAGAACTATCGTACAGGCGAACTTATACTTTCTTTTATCTGTATCGACAAGCAAACGAACGAACTGGTATCTATGAAAGCTTCGTCCCTGAAGCTTCCTGATGAAGTAAAAGGCGTAAAGCTGGATAAAAAACAGAAAGCTGCCCTGATGGAAGGCAAAGCAGTATGGCTGGAAAATATGGTTTCTGCCAAGAACAAGCCTTTCTCTGCTTTCGTTCAAGTCAATGTCGAGAAACGCAGCCTTCAGTTTATCTTTTCCAAAGAAGCCAAAAAACAGGTCTAGCAGCAAGGAGAACAACAAAAGAACGAGCAAGAGATACGCATTCCCAAGATCCTTGCAGGGGGGGATTATCCGAAAAACAGCAGGCTGATTTGCGAGATGATAAAACCATTTATCTAAAAGGCTTGATAGACAAAAAAAGGTCAGGAATATAATGCCTATGTTAAGGTGGACCATGAAAAAGGGAAGCTAGATTTCTATAAATTTAATCTTGATAAAGTAAAGGAGAAGGCCAAAGAAATAACCCCAACCAACGAACACAAAACACAGGTAGCAGTCAATTCCGAAGGCAAAACCAATGAAGCAACAAATAACCTGAGTGAATCTTTAAAAAAAGATCAAAACCAACCAACCGAGAAACAAGTGGAAAAGCAAGAGAAAGCGAAGGAGAATAAGCAGACCAAAACTCCAAAGAAATCAAAGAATCGTAGGATGTAATAATCTGAAATTTCGTATCTTTACCATGGGAAATTTCATTCTAAATAGATTTTATGCTATCCGTAATTGAGGATTTTTGTGGTTAGTACTCGGTGGGGACTTCGGGCGCTTTTCATTTTGCATTCATCTTTGAGTAAATTTATTTGCGAAAGGTAAGATTGCACAATCTGCTATCATCTCTCTCCATTCCTCTTTCGAAATCTTGCATATATGGCTTGTAGTAGTTTTTATGGTCAAATTGAAAACTATCACTCCCTAAACTCGCTTCAATATATAAAACATCCCAATCAGGAAGGTTCATAGGTCTATCTTTCTCTTCTACAAATGTTTTAAATAATAAACTATGTAATTCTTTAGGGCTAATTATAGTTGATTTATCAGTATTTCGATTATAGATATAATCAATGTATGCGTAATGAGTACAGTGCTTATCATCATAATAGACTGCTCGTAGCCGCAAGTAATGTTCTTTTGGTAATTTTATTTTTTCCATAATAGAAACTATTACTTCTATACTTTCTAAGTATGGATAAGTATTTGAGTGTCTGGAACTCAAATAGAAAAAATAATCCTTGTAATTAGCAGCCCAGAATGAAGGTGAGTATGCATTATAAATATTCCACTGGTAGTACTTTGAACTTATCGGGAAAAAAGTATTTATTAAACGAAAAGTATTTGGTTTTAATAATCGTTTCTCAATTTCTATACAATCCCAAAATTTAGTTATTATTTTTTGATTGCTTGCAATTTCGTCCAAACGAGTAACTAAGCTAGATGATGGTTGAGTTGAACAGGCAAGAATATAGCCTTCTGCATTTATTGATTTACAATCATCGATTATGTTACCAATATCTTCACGTCCAACAGATTTACCAGAATTGGCATAGTGTTTACAACTGACTAACCATTTACGTTTATAATCAGATAAATTCCCTTCTAAATGTTCGATTATAACTAAGTCTCTGCCTCCATCAGGACCGACACCTGTCCAATGAGTCTCGAATCTCTCTAAAACTAAGATTTCTCTTATTAATTGTTCAAATTTGATCCCATCATCTGGGAGTTCCTTAAAATCTATCATGATAAATTAATTCTATGTTAAGTAGACAAAGATATTGAAAATAAATAATATGAGCTAATTTTAAAGTCTTTCCTGTATCAATTTCTGAATAGCTGTAGCCTTATAATAACACCTACCATCGTCCAGTTTTATATAAGGCAGGATACCCTTTGTCCTGTAACGTTGAAGGGTACGAGGGCTAACTTTCAAAAGAAACATCAAATCCTATTATCCAAGAGCTGTTCTCCATCCAAGCAATTGTGCAGAATCGTTAGTCGCTCGATTTTTTCTTCCAGCATATCGAATCTGTCTATCATGCGTTCCATCCACGCTTCAAAATTTTCTCTATCTATATTCATGGTTACAGATTATATATGACCTTTGATAAAGTAACTCTGATTTGAAGGGTCTTTGATGATTATTTCCTTCTCCCGCATAAAACGTATATAGCTTTTTGCCGTGCGTTCCTTTACATCCATAATTTGTTGTTTCTGTTCACATATGTCTATGTAGGTAATGTCGGTTTGTTGGTCGAATACTTCACGAGTTACGCTTACAAGTTCCTTTTCTTTCCGCTTCTCTTTTTCTTCGCGGGGCTTTTCGCCACGATATAGGTGCATCATTTTTAAGAATGTGCAGACCTCATAACTATCTACCCAAATTTCATCTTCGTTGATATTTTCCGCTTCCTGTTTATTGAGGATATAATCTGCAATAAAATTTATCTTTTAAGCAAAAGTTCTCCTCACTCCGCTTCCATTGAATTGTTTCACTAAGGAATGCCTGCTTTGAAAAAATGCAAGGGCATTGGATAAAGATCCATCGGGCAATGGATGAAATTTATTCCTGAATGGCTGAAAATGTCCCGCCGGACATTGGGCAAACTCCGACCGGACATTGGACAAACTCCCGCCGGACTTCAACTGAACTCCCGCCGGAGTTTACCGATCTCTGTTTTTTGCAGTTCTATAGAAAAATAAAAAGCATCCCTCACTCCCTAACTTTTTAAAATCAATAGACTGATTTTAAGGTATATAAGCTAGTGATGGTAGCATTTTTATCCCTAACTGTAACCTCACTTTTGGGGGCTACCCTCACTAATTTCGAGCTGTTTTCTTCTAAATTTTTGCAGTTTTTTCGCACAGTCCTGTTTTGCTGAGAAACATCAAGTAGTAAACCATGTATGTTGACTGTCTGATTTTATCATCCCCAATAATGGCAAGAAAGTCTCGAAAAAGTGAGGGTTGGCACTTTTTGTGAGGGTAAAGTGAGGGCTTAAAATGCTACACTCACTAATTATATGGCTGATTTATAGTGTGTTGAAAGTGTTTGGTGAGGGAGTGAGGGAAGCATTTAAAAACGAATTGTTCAATCAGATATTTAATCGTTTATATGCATTTTTTTGCTTCTATCTGATTCATTTTCAATCTTTTTATCTATATTGCATATAACTTCTTAATCTTAAATTTTATGGAAAAAGTGGATATTTCTGAAGTTGTTGAATGGGCAAAGCAGTTTCTTGCACAATCAGAAAAAGAGATAACTAACGAAGAGCGTAAAGAACAGCAGAAATATGCTATTCTGGTACAAAAGCCGGGAGACAAGATGCTGTTATCAAAGTTGCTCGACGAATCGTCGCAAATACGCAATAACAAGAAGTTGGCGCATCGCATGAAAGTGCTGATAGATCGCTACGGTGTGCCAGAGTTTTTTGGTTTCGCCGACAAGATATTAATCAAACTGTTTACAGCATTTGGCTATTTGTTTGATTTTATAGCCGTTTCCATTTTTAAGCAACGCTTACGGTCCGACACTTCCAAAGTTATTATCAACGAAACACCCTCGCTGCTGAAACGACATCTGCAACAGCGCAGAGAACAAAAAATAGGGCAGAATGTTAACCTGCTTGGTGAAGTGGTTTTGGGAGATGGAGAAGCTAATCACCGTTACCAACATTATCTGGAAGCATTGAAAGATCCTCAGATTAATTATATTTCCATTAAAATTTCGGGCATCTATGCACAGATAAATCCGCTCAACTACGAACTGAATAAAATTGAGTTATGTGAACGGCTCTCTAATATTTACCAGAGAGCTATTGATTTTCCGTTTGTAGACGAAAACGGTATTAGATCTTCCAAATTTGTTAATCTCGACATGGAAGAATATAAAGACACGGAACTGACTCTTGACGTGTTTACAACAGTTCTTGATTTACCCCAGTTCAAAAACTATCAGGCAGGTATCGTTGTGCAGGCTTATTTGCCTGATGCATGGTATTTTCAATCCAGATTACTGGAATTTGGGAAGAAGCGGGTTGCCGAAGGTGGGGCTCCAATCAAAATGCGTCTGGTAAAAGGGGCAAATCTTCAGATGGAAACCATTATTTCTTCTCTGAAAGGGTGGGAGTGTCCTACTTACTCCACCAAAACAGAGGTTGATGCCAACTACTTGCGTTTGCTCGATCGTGCTTTGAAACCCGAAAATGCTGAGGTGGTTCATATTGGTGTGGCTTCCCACAACTTTTTTACTCTTGGTTACGCATACCTGCTCAGTCAAAAAAATAAGGTAGATGAGTTTGTAACTTTCGAAATGCTGGAAGGTATGGCAAATCATCTTCCTCGCGTAATGCGCACTCTCGGCAAACAAATTATTCTTTATACACCGGTGGTGAAGAACGAGCATTTCCTGAATGCAGTATCGTACCTGGTTCGCCGGCTGGATGAGAATACCGGAAAGGACAATTTTTTAAGCTATTCGTTTAACCTGAAAGCAGACAGCGAGCATTGGAAGTTTCTGCAAGAGCAATTTGTTGAGGCTTATAAGCAGAAAGAGGTTGTCAGTACTACACCACGGCGTACCCAAAACAGAAACCTTCCTGCTATTCCGCAGACTGACCTTATTACTTTCCGAAACGAGCCGGATACCAATTTCGATTTGAAGCCGAATCGCCTGTGGGCTGATGAAATCCGTCGCAATTGGAAAAAACCGGCCGATGATAAACCTTATCATATTCCGTTGCAGATTGGCGAAAAAGAGATAATATCAGAAAAGAAACGCACTTACCTCGACCGGAGCCAAAATAGTAAAATCTGTGTTTGTGAAGCTTCTCTTGCTAGTCTCGATCAGGTAAAGGAAATTCTTGCTGTTGCCGAGAAAGATGCTTCGGGCTGGCGACAGACGTTGCCGGAAGAGCGCAACCGCATTTTACATGAGGTGGCAACTAATCTGAGTAACCATCGTGGGGATTTGATAGGCTGTATGGCTGCCATTACTGGTAAATCGTTTACTGAGGGAGATGTGGAAGTGTCCGAAGCTATCGACTTTTGCCGCTTTTATCCTGTTTCTATGCAGCAATTCACCAATCTGGATACAATAAGCTGCACACCAAAAGGCATTATTATGGTAATTCCGCCATGGAACTTTCCTCTGGCAATTCCGGTTGGAGGAGTGGCGGCAGCGCTTGCCGGAGGTAACACGGTGATTTTGAAACCGGCCACGGTTGCCTATCCTGTTGCATGGCAATTTGCTAAACTATTCTGGGAAGCCGGAGTGCCGAAAGATGCGCTTCAGTTATTCTGTGCGGATGGATACGAACCTGTGAATTATCTCACCACACATCCTTCCATCAAACATATTATTCTTACAGGAGGTACTGATACGGCTTTTCGTTTATTGGAAAACAATCCGTCATGCCCATTGTCGGCAGAGACCGGGGGTAAAAATGCAATCATTCTTACAGCAAGCGGAGACCGAGACCATGCTATCCAAAATATTATTACCTCAGCATTTAGCAATGCAGGACAAAAATGTTCGGCCTGCTCGTTGCTGCTCCTTGAAAAAGAGGTATATCACGATCCGGAGTTTAAAGCAAAGCTTAAAGATGCTGTAACCAGTCTGCATACAGGAGGAATATGGAACGGAGGCAATGTGGTTGGTCCGATGATTACCAATCAGAATGAAAAACTGTTGCATGCCATCGACCATTTGGAAGAAGACGAATGGTGGCTGGTAAAACCTGAATATGCAGATGAAAAGAAGTTTATTCTGAAACCATGTGTGAAATGGGATGTAAAACCTGGAAGTTATACATTCACAACCGAACTGTTTGCCCCGCTGCTGGCAGTGGTTTGCATTGATGATTTGCAACATGGAATCAGGTTGGTTAATAACTCTGAATATGGATTGACTTCTGGACTGCAAAGTCTGGACGAAAGCGAACAGCTCCTTTGGAAGAATAGTATTGAAGCCGGAAATCTCTACATCAACCGAGGAATTACTGGTGCAATTGTCAATAGACAGCCTTTCGGAGGAATGAAACGATCGGCCTTCGGAGGCGGTATCAAAGCCGGAGGACCTAACTATGTTTCGTGCTTCATCAATATTACCGAAAATCCGGTGGAAGGAGCAACTTCTAAAGCAACTCACACTTTGGCTGCAATTCTTCATTCTGATGATAAAGCTCGTTTCAACAAAGCCGTTGAAAGCTATCAATTGAACATGGAAAATGTCTTTTCTCAGGAGCGCGATTGTAACAAGCTGATCGGTGAACAAAATATTTTCAGGTATTTGCCGCTCAGAAACATAGCCTTACGCATTTATCTGGAAGATGAATTGTGCGATGTACTTATGGTTCTTGCTGCTGCCAATATAGCCAGAATACCTGTTACTTTGAGTATCACCAAGGAAGATCCGAAATTAGAAATCCTTCAGAAAGGAATCAAAAAAGAGTGCACTATTAAGATTCAGTCGGACGATGAGTTCCTGAATGACATCGAGCAATACGAACGGATTCGTACCTGCAATAGTCGGCTTCCGTACGAACTTTACAAACAGGCTGCTCGTCTTGGTAAATATATTGCTACGGCCAAACCACTGGTGGAAGGAAGAGTAGAACTGCTTCATTATCTGAAAGAACAGAGCGTTGCATTTGAATATCACCGTTATGGAAGTATAACCGATACCATTGAATAGGGGGCTTTTGAAATAATAGTGGATGTATAAATCCTAATCGAAAGCATTTTAAAATGATGTACATGTGAAAAGTTAAATAAAAATATCTTGTTTTGGATTAATTGAATTTAATTTTTATTACTTTTGCAAACTGTAAAATAGAAGCAATTAAGATAAAAATTGCTTTAATAGGCTGCTAAAGCAGCAATCATATCTTAACTTTTTGTGTAATATAGAACCGAACAAATGAAAGCAGTACTTAAATTGGTAATTGCAGCATAGTTAACCTCAGCAAACCACAGGTTAATGTTTTGGTAGTTTAGGATACTTTTCTGAACAGGTTTCTTATTGTCTTAATAAACGGAATGTAACTCATTGATATAAATTTTATCAATGCTTGATTCCTATTACATAAATTACACAAAATATCAATTATGAATTTTAATAATAAAAATCAAATAGTCGGTTATTTGTTAGCCGGATTCATGCTTTTAGCCTTGTTAAACAGTGCTTACTTTTTTCTTTCAATAGTAAAACTTGGCTTCTTCGAATGGTTGGCATTCAATGCTTGCTCGCTTTCTATCATTGTCTATCTGGTATGCTTCATTTGTTTTAAGGTTACTAAAAAGGACTTATTTCTAGCTATAGCATTATTGCCGCAATATTATTATGGAACAATGGGCTTGTTTGTTATGCCCTGGAATGAAGCCAACATGTTTACTCAGGCTACCCATATTATAATTACTCTTAATGTGCTGTGGATTTTATTTGTGCTTCTGAAGAACTCCAAATTTGAATCCATTGGCAAAGGTTTGTTGATCGGAGTATTTCTGTTTGTGCCTGTTTTTGCTGTAATACAATCGTATACGCAATTGCACATGGATACGTTTATGCAAATGCTCCAAAATATAAAATAAATATTTATTATTCTCCTTGCAGGTATTGCAGGGAGAATAATTCTTGCAGATTTATTAATCCTTTAAAATTAGAAAATTATGTCAAACAATAAATTATTATATCCTCGCAAAGACGATAAGACTATGGTTTATCTGAAAAGTTGCGTAAAAAGCCCATTTATAGAGGTGGGCGATTATTCTTTCTATCACGATTTTGACAATCCATTGGACTTTGAACATAAATGTGTTCTGTATCATTATCCGTATGCAAATAACGACCGACTGATTATTGGAAAATATTGTTCCATTGCCTGTGGTGCCAAATTTTTATTTAATGGTGCCAATCATACGCTTGGCTCACTGTCTACTTATCCTTTTCCTGTAATGGCTGAGGAGTGGGATTTGCAAACACCAGTAACCAGTGCTTGGGATAATAAAGGCGATATAGTAATTGGAAATGATGTGTGGATTGGTTTCGAAGCCGTTATCATGGCTGGTGTTATTATTGGAGATGGAGCAATTATCGGTTCGCGTGCAGTGGTTACCAAAGATGTGCCTCCTTACTCCATTGTTGGAGGAACTCCGGCAAAGTTGATTCGTAAGCGTTTTACCGATGAACAGATAGATAAGTTGTTGAGGCTCAAATGGTGGGACTGGGATGAGGAAAAGATCCAGCAAAATGTCGATAAGATAATGGATGTGAACAGGTTGCCCGAATTGATATAATTAGCGCTTCTATTCGCTAACACTTATGGTGTAGTAATTGTATTTTATCATAGAAAGAAAAGTCCTGGAATATTGCTATTTCGGGACTTTTTATATCTCAGGCAGGATGTTTCTTCACTTTTGTTGTATCACGGCGGGCTATCTTTTATTCTCAATTATTGTTCTTTTTCTGTAATTATAAGAGTTGATGGAATATTGGTAAGCCATTTACTTTTATTTTCAAGAAGATTCTTCCAGCTTTCCATACTGATTAACATTAAATTCTGCTCTCTGATAAAATCAATATTTATATTCTGTTCATTAGTCAGATTTACATGGTTGGGGGCAATCTGCTCGATAGCGCGAATTAATTCCTTCAGTTCTGCATTGTTGTTTATGTGATTATTTACATCAATAAATGAAATTTGCGAACCTGAATACTTTATTAATTTTTGGGCAAAGCTCATCAGAAAAATATCATTAGGAGTAATGATTGGAATGCATACGGTGTCTGCTTTACTAAAATCCTTATCTATCAACACTCCCACTGAAATTTTACTTTTACTGATAATAGACCGGGTTCGTTCATCAAAAGGTGAGTTCTCAAAAAGATTTTCCTTTCCTGTTACCTGATTGATTAACCTGTCCGGATTGATAATACGCGTTGTAAAACCTAATATCTTTCCAAAAAGACTTCCTTCAAAAATTGATTGACCTATTCCTATAAGCAATAAATCGTATTCGCCTTTGTTAGCTATTTCTGTAATATCAGTTTCAATGTCATTTGTAACTTTGAATAAAGTGGCAACCTTTCGATTTAGCTTCTTTGATTCTTCGAAAATGGGAGTGAAGCTTTCATGCTCGTATTCATCCAGATTATAATGATGAGATTGAACGCTTGGGAATAAATGCATGGCAGTAATTCCTGAGTTATTAGATGTTTTTTTCATCATATAATCGGCAAGTCTTACCAAAGATTTTCCATTTTCAGGATTCCCGAATGAAACCAGAATTCTGAATTTATTAATTCGGTTAATTTCGTTGATTCTTTCTTCCGTTTTCGCTTTAAATAATTTGTTTATCAGTTCCAGTGCCGGCCCGGTCATTAGAGTTGTAACCAGAGCCATGATTACCATTATGGCGAAAACCTTTGGTGTAAGTATTCCTAAATCATATCCTATATTCAAAACAACAAGCTCCATCAGTCCTCGTGTATTCATCAATGCCCCTATCGTCAGACTATCTTTCCAGCTTTGCCCAACGAACTTGGCAGCTATGGTGCTGCCAACGAATTTCCCTGTAATGGCAACTCCTATAATCAATGCTGTGATTTTCCACAAATATGCGTCGTTAAGTAATCCTATTTCCGTGCGTAACCCAGTGAATACAAAGAACAACGGAAGAAGCAAAACCAAAGCTATATCTTCTATTTTTTCAATAAATAGGTTCCTGAATCTTGGGCTCACAGGCATAATGGCACCAACCATAAAAGCTCCGAAAAGAGCATGGATACCTATGATTTCTGTTGTCCATGCAGACAGTATCAGAGTTACAAAAAATATGGCTATTATAGATTTGCTCAAGCTGGAATTGGGAACATACATATCGCCTATTCGCTTCAGGAAAGGACGCACAATTTTTATCATTAATATTACGTAAGCAAGAGCCAGTAAAATGGTATAAAGCGAGCTCACAAATGAACCGGCTTTTACAACTGCAATTACTGCTGCCAGTATACTCCATCCGGTAATATCATCAGCCGCTGCACATGTTATAACGACTGTACCCAGTCTTGTTTTATGGATACCTCTTTCCTGAACAATACGAGCCAATACAGGAAAAGCTGTTATACTCATTGCTATTCCTATAAATAAGCCGAACGATGAAAAGCGTACACCGGCAGGAGCAAACTGTTCGTATATAAAATATGCCAGCCCCATGCCCAAAGCAAATGGAATGATAATGCTTGCGTGGCTTATTACTACAGCATCGTGCGCTTTGTTTCTGAGAACATTGATATCAATTTCCATTCCTACAATAAACATAAACAAGATTAACCCTATCTGACTCAGAAAATTCAAATTTCCCAGAGACTGAGCAGGGAAGAGGGCTGCTGAAAATTCAGGAAAATACATTCCTATAAGTGAAGGTCCTAGTACAATACCTGCAATGATTTCGCCAATAACAGTAGGTTGCCCAATTTTTTTGCATATCCACCCAAATATGCGGGCAACAAATATAATGGTGACTATCTGTGCCAATAAAATAGCCAATGGATGTCCTATGTTTTGTATTATAGAGTGCAAAAACTCACTCCAATAAGAATTTTGAGTTGCAGGAGTTGATATTTTATCTCTGATTTCCAGCTTTGAACCCATTTCAGTAATCCAATACATTAAAGCTGAAAAACCGCCGATAATTATTATATAGAAAAAAATATTCTTAAATTTTTTCATTCTGTATTTATTTAATTCCTTAAGTATTGGTATTATGACTATGATTTACAAGGCAAAGATATGATTTAAAACGAATCAAAAAGAGGTAAATCTTCCTTTAAGGTATGTTTTGTAATAAGGCTGGGAAAATATGTAATAAATCAGATTTTTACTTTTTCCAGGAATGCATTACGATATACTTCAGTAATATAAAAGACGGAAGGTTTGCCCAGTTCATTTATAATTGAAGTTGTTATCTGGTCGGAGGAAAAATATCTGACAATGTCAAGAGATATAATTTCTTGTTTATTGATGCGGCAGAATTGATTTTGAGGAAGTAGCTTCTGTAGCTTTTCGAAAGATATATTTTTCAGGCATATTTTTGTTCCATCTTTCAATAATACATCTTTGTCACGACTGTCGATGGCCGAAGTTTTTATATAACATATCTGACTGAAGTAAAGTAATGATTTGCCTTTATCCGTGTTAAGAGAAATAAAACCACTTTTAGGAGAATTGTTACTAACTTGCTTTACAGCTTTAAGCACAGCCTTTTTCAGTCTTTCTATTTCAATGGGTTTGCGCACAAAGTCAACAGCATCAAGATCAAAAGCCTCTGCTGCATACTCTTTGTGAGCTGTAACGAATATAATTTGCTTTCCTTTGAGTTGTGCGGCAACCTCAATACCACTTATTTCAGGCATTTCAATATCCAGTATACAAAGATCGAAATCCAGTCCAGACAGTTCATTAAGAAGCACATCTGACTGATTGAAAGCTTTTACTACTTCCAATTCCGGAATCTGTTCGCAGAGCATTTTGAGATAAGTCAGCCCCGGCAGTTCATCATCTAGCAGCAAGCATCTTAACTTTGTATTCAAAAAGGTTTATGTTTAATTGAGCTACATATACATCATCTTCAATGTAACTGTCAAGTTTAAAATTATCTTCATATATAATCCGAAGCCGCTGCTCTAATGTTTTGAGCCCAATCCCACTTTTCTCTTTTTTTATGCGAGGTTTGGCCGAAATTTTATTAGCAACAGAAAGTATAAAATGACCTTCCATAAACTCCAGCACTATTGATATAAATGCTTCGGGACTTTGGATATCGGCATGTTTAAATGCATTTTCTATCAAATCAATAGAAATTAGCGGAGCCAGTAATTTCTGTTCATATAGAGATTCTGTTTGATTTATTTTTGTTTTCACTTTTAAATCAAACAGCGGACTAAGTTTTATTTTGTTTATTTCTATCAGGTTTAATGCAAATTCTACTTCTTCTTTTGGAGTCACCAATTCTTTTCTGCTTTCGTATAAAATATAATCCAACAGATTGGCTAGTTTATCTATAGCAAAGTAAGTCTGGTAGGCATGTGACTGTATGGAATTTAATATGTTTTTAAATAAATGCGGATTAAGTCTGGATTCTAATGCTTCCAGTTGTAAAGGTTGCAATCCACTTTTCAGTTCTTTTAATTGCCCCTTCATCTCTCTCTGTATATTCTCTGATTTGTGGATGCGCAGTATTAAATAAACAACCAATATCAAAAGTAACAGCGATGTTGAAAGTAAAATTACAAACACTGCAGGCGATAATAATAAATTAATTCCGGTATCCATACGTCACATTTTGTCTCGAAATTAGTAATTTTAGATTAACTGGCAAAATATCTTTATTAATTAACCATATCCAGATATCGGTAATGAGACACAGATATTGCTTTTACGATTTGAATTTAAAAGTTTATCTACTAAATCTCCTGCAAATTCCTTGCATATATCTGGAAATTTTGTGAATATTGCGTATGAATAACGCACATACATAAACTGTATATCAAATATTTATGATAGGGGAAGATGCGCAATAAACAATCTCATGTATGATTGATGAACTAATTAAAAATATAAGAGAAGATAACGAGAATCGGGACCGATTTGAAAATATCTTTATTGAAAGGCAGGTGGCAGCCAGAACAGTTTTGCTAAACGAAGGCGAAATTGCCAGTTATATACATTTCATTAAAAAGGGTTGTTTGCGAGAATGTTTTAATAAAGACGGGAAAGATATTACTTTTCAATTCTTTTTTGAAGGGCAGCCGGTAGCTTCAATTGATAGCGTAATGAATAACACTCCAAGCTTATTTTCAATCGAAAGCATTGAACCTTCAACAATTCTTTCAGTTAAGAAACAGGACTTTGAGATGCTTTTATCAACCTATCCTGAATTGAAAGATAAATTCCAGGGTTTTATTTTTCAACGATTCAGTAATTATGCACGGCTCTTTCTTTCCAGAATAAAAGATACTCCTCAGGAACGTTATGAGGATTTAGTAAAAAATCAACCAACTATAATCAAGAGAATTCCTCAGCACTATATTGCTTCTTATCTCGGGATAACTCCGGTTTCATTAAGTAGGATAAGGAATAGAAAATAGGCCTCATTTATTATCTTTTGTTATCGTCCCAAAGATTCTCATCAGTGTACTTTTGTTGAAAAAAGGAATATGAGAACAGACATCAATGGTGGGGGACGAGCTACAACCAAATATATTCAGCTCGATACCCGAAAGTGCAAGGCATGCTGGAAATGCGCTGAAGTATGTGATAAAAATGTAATTGGGCGGATAAATCTTCCTTGGCATAAGCATGCTATTATTGTTAGAAGCAATAATTGTACGGGTTGCTTAAAGTGTATGAAAGCGTGTGAGTATAATGCAATATCTAAAATTCAGACTACAGAACTTAACGATAATTCTCGTAAGGGAAGATCTGATATCCGTTTTATAATCAATCTTAGTTTGCTTCTTATTGGTTTCCTAGTGGTGTTTTCAGGATTCCTTATACAATTTAGCTATCATGTTGGCCACCATGGAATGATTGATATGAATAAAATGGTTTATGGCATAAGTTACTCCGGTTGGACTATGATTCATAAGGTTTCAATTATTCTGATCTCTTTTCTGGTTATGTGTCATATAGCCCAGCATTGGAAATGGTATAGAACCGTAGTTGTAAAGAGACTTATAGCAAAGAACAAACAAGTAATTATACTCTCTGTGATTTTCTTAATTGTTGCTTTAACAGGTTATTTATCATGGTTTATCGATTTAGCAGGCAATGCTCCGATAGTTCGGAAGACTTTTCTTGAGATCCATGATAAAGTTTCCATCGTATTTTTTATATATCTTTTTTTGCATGTAACAAAGAGGCTTAAGTGGCTTTTTAGATTCACAAAGAGCGGCAAATAACTGACTGTAAATTGTCAATAATTTCCCCTTTGAAATGATATTTTTATCAAAAAACAAAATACCTTTGCAATAACAGATTCTCAATGATTAGATAAAATAGAAAGCATGGCAAAAAAAGTACTTTTATTCCTGGCTCAAGGTTTTGAAGCTTATGAAGCGAGTGTATTTACTGATGTTTTTGGTTGGAGTAGGGAAGCTGGTCTTGAACCGGTGGATTTAATTACTACTAGTTTGCGTTCAGAAATGAAGTGTTATTGGAATTTAATTGTAAAACCGGAGCTTCCATTTAGCGAGATTAATATTGAAGATTATGATGCTTTAGCAATCCCGGGAGGAGCTGGGGAGGCTGGTTTCTTCGAAGATGCTTATGATGAGCGTTTCCTTAATTTGATAAGAGAATTTAATAGAAGAGGTAAATTAATCGCTTCGATTTGTGTGGCGGCTCTACCAATTGCTAAATCGGGCGTACTAAATCAGCGAAATGCTACCACATGGGATTTAAATAATGGTACAAGACGAAATCAATTAGCTGATTTTGGTGTTAAGGTACAAGATGAGCAATTAGTGGTTGACAATAATATTATTACTTCAACCGGACCGGCAACAAGTCTTGATGTTGCTTTTAAACTACTCGAAATGCTGACAAATATAGAAAACGTAATCGAGGTAAAAACTAATATGCGGTTTATTGTATAGTTGAGGGTTTGATAAACTTATCGGATGCTCATATCTTGTTTTTATTCTTTTTCGTTTTCTATGTATAGTGTCTTTAAATTGCTTTGTCAATTAATGGATTCTCGTTGTTTAATACCTCAAATATCTGGATTCTAACGTTATAATTCTTTGAGAATTCCTGAAATTTAGGCTCATTATTAATTTGTTGATAATCATTCAATACAGCATCAAAACACTCATTTGCTTTCTCGTTTATATCCTCTGATTTGTCGAACCAAAACAGCTTGTTTCTTACAACTAAAGTTTCATTATTTATGTTGTTAATGATTAGATTATCATGTTTCCAAACTTTACCGGCCTTTAGTGTTTTAATTCCATCTAAAATGTAAGCAATGTCTCTATTCAGATACTTCTTGTCCAGCTGATTAAAGTTTAATAGACCAATTGGAATTCCACCAATACCAAAAATAATAATTCTGCCTATTAAATCAGCAATATGCATATTCTCTACCTTAAAGTTACTATTCCATAAGAACAATGAAATAGCCATAAAAAGTCCCCAATAAACTGATCCGTGAAGAAATATATATAGCCACTTCTTCTTTCTCCGTTCTTCCCATTTTTTATAAAATGTTTCTTCTTTGGTAGTCATGTTTATTTGTTTTGTTTTACTGCTTTTTTTATTTTGGTTACTAACGACTGTGGATCTGAGTCTTATTACAATTACATATCTCGAGTCTCTATTTCATTCTCGATTAATTTATATTTAAAGTACTTTCTTAAACCAGTAGAAAGAACCTCAAATTCATTCAGTTCATATAAACTTCCATAAAGTTTAAATGTGCAAATATCAGTTGCGCTAATAAATGGTTCAGTTTTAAGATGACTATGTGATAAACCTGTGACCTTATTCCCTTCATATTCGGTTGGAGAGAAAATCAATCTGGAATGAATTTTTCTCCATGAAGTTACGTTTCCTTCCTTATCACCAAAGAAAACATAATCATTACCAAATGGTATTAGCTTCGATTGACTAGTCCCCAAAATGAAATAAAGTTTATATCCAAGCTCGTAAGGAATTAACTCCATATTGATATTATATCCTTGCGGACAGTTTACTTGATATTTTTCATCGTTTACGACTTCTTTAAACATTTTCATTTTAATTTGTTGCAAGTTCTTCTCAGCTTCGCTTAAATCTCTTACAATCAAACTCTCTTTGCATGGATTGTTGAAGCTATTTTTAAATATCACTTCATAAATGCATTTTGTGCCTTCTTTTGCCAATACAATAGCCGATATAGAGTCATTTCTTTGATAGATTAAATATCCACCAAAATCTTTTTTGATTTCTTCTTTATTCACCGCCAAATCGCTTGCTATCCAGGCTGCTTTTTCATATTTGTATAAAGTATTTCCTTCTTCTAATATTGAATCACATTTTTGTTTTATTTCAGTTCCGGTTAGTGACGTTTGGGCATTTATACTTGAGAATGCTGTAATTAAAAGAAGAGTAATGAATGTTTTTTTCATGATTAATGTGTTTTTGTATTTTTATTTTAAGGTTAGCCTTTTGATTCTTATACTCAATATAATAGATAGTCTCCTTAGTTTGTAGCAAATTTGAATGATTTTGTCCATTCAAAGAATTTTTCTATATCTTCTTTGTTTGATTCTAACCACTTAGAAACATCAGGGTCTGTTGAAGATGCAAAAGCTACATACGAAAAAGCCTCAACTAACTTTTTGTCTTTCATCTCAATAAAATATGGAACATAATAATCCCAAAAAAATCCATGATTTTCTTTCTTTGATTCTTTTAAGGACGAACAAATAGTATTGAATTTTCTGATAAATTGTTCTACTTCTGTCTTATTATTATTCTTTTCATCAAAATCCATTGCAGTCTCCATAGATAATATCATGTCGGTAACCGAAAAATTATTCTCTTTTTGTTTCCCTTTAGCCGATACGTCACCAAGCATATTACTATTAATATTAATGTTTATAGATTTGTTTCCGGTTTTTTCAACATTTGCTTTCATTATGGATTTTACACTTTCAAGATTTTGTTTTGCCCTGTCACTTTCAGGCTCGAGAGATAAAAATCTGCAATAAGCCAATAATGCAGGGATTCTTGTATCATTAATCTTCGAAATTCTTGCAATTGCGTTATGAGAACTTGCGTGTTTTGGATTAAGCTTAGCCGACATTTGGAAACATAATAATGCATCGTCATATTTCTTCACACTCCACAGCGTTATTCCTTTATTGAAATGGAGCAGGTAAAAATCAGGAAAGTCTTTTATCCCTTCGTCGTATACTTCTATTGATCTATCTGTTTTATTCAAGCCATCTAAAGCATTTCCGTATGTTACATAAAACATTTTTAGTCCTTCTTCTTCTGGATGAGTTTCAATTGCTTTTTCACAGCATTTAATAGCCTCTTCGTTTTTTTTAGACATTAATAAACTATATGCCTTTTCTGTCAATGCAAGAAAATTGTCTTTGTCGAGTATTAGAGCTTTATCGTATCTAAAAATGGCACCATCATAATCTCCTTTGTCGTGATAGGCAATTCCTTCGTTAACTAGCTTTTCAGCATCTACTTTATTTTGTCCAAATGAGATGTTGTACATTATAGCAAACATCAAAATTAAGATTGTTTTCTTCATAGTAATCTTTTGTTTAATTATCCATCCAAAAATAGTGTATTTTTTTTGAATTAAAACTAAAATTTATTTAGTTAATTTTTAATTTATCTGATAGATACTTCTTTGAGAGTGTGTATGTATATAAATTGGGTAACTTTGCCCACATAAACATCAAAGCGTATTACACAAGAGAAAATGAAGGTGTTGCAACTTATTTGCTTCCGCAAGCATTCCAATCTCCAGTTCTCGCAAGGAATCAAAGTGTTTGAGCACACCAAAAAACATAACACAAGATGAGTATAGCCATCCAAGCTCTTAACATAACGTTCACAACCCATTTTTCGACTTAAATCTATGATTTTTTTGCTTATCGATTAATTTTAATAGCTGTGAGAGAACCGGCTGTCCGGTAAAATTCATACTTTTGCCCATGTCTATAAAGGGTTTTTTAGCAGAAATGAAGGAATCTGCATTCTTAAATATAAAATGTTTCGAGAAAAATTTCTAGGTTTTGAAAATAATTAATTTATGAGTTCTAAAGTAAGTTTTAGTAAGGGTGTCTGGATTATTTCCATATTGACATCTATTGGTATCATTGTTTGCCTCATTTTTCTAGGGAATGATGCTTTCTTGCAAAAGGATTCTTATGATATTATCAAAATGCTATTATTTTTTCTAGTCATATTAATTTTTATTGCAAGTTTATATTTCATGCCAATAAGTTTGCTCCTAACGAGCGATAAACTTGTGATACGATGTTTAATACATAGAGTGCATATTCCGCTATCAAATATCGCTGTAATTGAAACTGCACAAAAATATAAGGATTTTACTGATGTTAGAGTATTTGGAAATGGTGGATTATGGGGTTATACAGGCATTTTTTATAATAGAGGGGTTGGTAAATATATTGCATACGTAGGCAATCCTCAACAGGCGTTTTATATAAGGTTGAAGTCTGGAAGAAACTACCTGGTGAGTTGTGATAATTTCTTAATATTCTTAGCAAAGTTATCAAGTCTTATATCTAAATCTGATGTCGGATGAATATTCAGGATATAGGAAATTGCCTTTGTAGGCTGTATTTCTATATAGCATTATTTCATTATAATAATTATGCAAAATGCATATTGTGACTGTCAGAAAGAAACCTAATGATTCTCTTTTATAAAAATGAATCATTTAGCAGGCTAACAATTCTTTCAATTTAAATTAAAATTTTATATTTGCGTTCTCAAAGCAGGGATTTATATTCTCTGGACAATGCTTAAAACCTAATTATGAAAATTTTTCTCTCGCATAAACTTAATATTATATGTTTTCTAGTTGCTTTCTTGCTGCCGGGTATCTTTGGTTGCTTAAATGCCTATGGAGAAAACGCTCCCTCAAATTCTATTCTTATAATCAGTTCATATAATCCGGAAACATCTCAAACATCTAAAAATATTTCTGCTTTTTTGGATGAATATCGTCTTTTAGATGGTAAATCTCCTGTTATAATAGAAAATATGAATTGCGGGAGTTTTACTGAAGCTTCTTTGTGGAAAGGGCAGATGAAGAACATTCTGAATAAATATTTTTTAAGCAAAAGGCATCCGGGAATAATTATTCTTCTTGGGCAGGAGGCCTGGTCTGCATATCTTTCTCAGGATGCTCAAACGACACAAAAAACACAGAATATACCTGCTATTGTTGGTATGGTGAGCCGTAATGCAATTATTCTTCCTGATGATAGTGTGTCATTGGAAAAATGGAATCCTGAAAGTATTGATGCACTAAAGGATTCTTATCGGATACATAAAATGGCTGGTTATATTTATCAGTATGATATAGATAAGAATATAAAGCTGATTCAGGATTTGTATCCAAAGACAAAGCATATTGCATTAGTTACAGATAATACGTACGGTGGGGTTTCTTTGCAGGCGTATGTGAAAAAGGAAATTACAAAGTTTCCCGGATTAGATCTTATCTTGCTAGATGGAAGAAAAAACTCAATTTATACTATTGTAGATAGCATTAATAAGTTGCCTGATAATACCGTTATGTTGTTAGGTACTTGGAGGGTAGATAAAAATAATGGCTATTTTATGAATAATGCTACCTATATGATGATGGCTGCAAAACCTAAAATACCAGCTTTTACTATAACATCAATAGGGCTGGGGCATTGGGCTGTAGGAGGCTGCATTCCAGAATATCGTACTATTGGAAAAGACATGGCTTTACAGGCTTATAATTTATTAAATGGCAAAATTTTGACTAAACCAAAAATAGAACTCATTTCTAATCAATATACATTTGATGCGGTAAAATTGGATAGCCTGAAAATTAGTGTAAATAAACTGCCGGCTGGTTCTGTTCTGATTAATGAAAAACCGTCTTTCTATGAACAGAATAAGTATCTGGTTTGGGGATGTGTATTCGTCTTTTTTACGCTTTTAATAGGTATAATTATATCTCTTTACTTCTTGTTTCGTACAAAGAAGCTGAAAGATGAACTCGAAGTATCTGAAGCAGACTTGCGAGTTGCTAAAGAAAAAGCAGAAGAATCAGAACGTTTAAAATCAGCCTTTCTGGCAAATATGACTCACGAAATCCGGACTCCTCTTAACGCCATTGTTGGTTTCTCGAATGTGCTTGCTACAGGAGGTTGTGCTCAGGAAGATATTGTTGAATATAATAAAGTTATTCAAACTAACTCTGATCTTCTTCTTCGTCTTATTAATGATATTCTCGATATCTCTCGTTTAGAATCTGGTAAACTTGAATTTTATTATGAAGAATGCAATGTAGAATCTTTGTGTAAGGAGGTTTTGGTTTCAGTAGAAGCAACGTGTAAATATCCTGTGGAATTTACATTCGAATCTTTTGATCCAAATTTCTATATGGTTACAGACATACAACGCTTACAGCAGGTTTTATTAAATATCCTTTCAAACTCTTGTAAGTTTACTAAAGAAGGTTCTATTAATTTAAACTATAAGATAGATGAACAGAAAAAAATGTTATTTTTTTCTGTAACAGATACTGGTGAAGGAATAGGGGAAGGAGAAGAAGAAATGATATTTGATCGTTTCAAGAAATTGAATGATTTTGTTCAAGGATCAGGCTTAGGCTTAGCTATTTGCAAAACAATTATGAATGTATTGGGAGGTGATATTTGGGTAGATTCATCTTATAAAAATGGTGCACGTTTTGTGTTCTCACACCCATTAAATTTAAAACCTCAAGAATATATTGCTGAATAAAATGCGCTAAAAGTTTGGAAGTTTCAAAAAATGTTGTACCTTTGCAACGCTTTTGAGAGAGAAAGCAACATAACAATAACTTTTTGGAGAGATGGCAGAGTGGTCGATTGCGGCGGTCTTGAAAACCGTTGAACTGCGAGGTTCCTGGGGTTCGAATCCCTATCTCTCCGCAAAAAATAATCAATCCTGATTGATAAATTTAAAGGTTGAAATCCTACAAATCTATGGTTTGTAGGATTTTTTTTGTTTATATAAGTTTCCATAATTATTATGTTATCTAACGCCTTCTTTTTATAGGCTTTATTGCCCCATTCAAAAGTTATAATTGTCTTCACATAAAGGGCTGAAAAAGTTTCTGCCCACTTTTAAATTACTTCTCAAATAAGCTTGAATTTAATCAGCTCTTTTTAGATATAAACCTGCCAAGGTTTCATCATGCATTTAGCTAATACGTTTTTCTTATCTGGCTTATAGGTCTGCTTTTAAGTGAATCCAATTTTACTTTTATCTAAAATTGAAAACCAAATATCTTAATTTGAAACAGAGAACAAAATGGTAAGGCTATTTTTGCTTTATATAAATTTAATTTCAAGATAAGTGAAATTGATAACTTAAATAGAATATGAAAAGAAAAACAAAGATTACTTTATTGGCATTTGTAGCATTGCTTGCATTGAGCTTGAATTCTTATTCTCAGGATAAGAATTTTTATATTTTTATTTGTTTGGGACAATCTAATATGGAAGGAAATGCCAAAATAGAGCCACAGGATACAATTATGACTGATAACCGTTTTCAGGTTTTGTCAACTGTTGATTGCCCTGATATGGGTAGAGTAAAGGCTAACTGGTATCCTGCCGTTCCGCCATTATGCCGCTGTAATACCGGTTTAACGCCTGCCGATTATTTTGGTAGAACAATGATTGCTAATCTGCCAAAGAATGTAAGAGTTGGTGTTATCAATGTAGCTGTTGGTGGGTGTAAAATAGAACTTTTTGATAAAGATAATTATCAATCTTATGTAGCTACGGCTCCATCATGGATGATTGGTATGCTAAATCAGTATGATGGTAATCCTTATGCACGCTTGGTTGAAATGGCTAAAATTGCTCAAAAATCGGGTGTAATAAAGGGTATCTTGTTGCATCAGGGAGAATCTAACACGAATGATGAGATTTGGCCATCAAAGGTGCAAGGTGTTTATAACAATCTGCTGAAGGACTTAAAACTAAATTCAAAATCTGTACCATTACTTGCCGGAGAACTTGTAGCAGCTGAGCAGGGTGGCAAATGTGCAAGCATGAATGCTATTATAAACAAACTTCCTCAGACAATTCCAAATTCACACGTTATTTCTTCCAAAGATTGCACAGCTGTGGGAGATGGTCTGCATTTTACTGCCGAAGGTTATAGAAAGCTTGGTAAAAGATATGCTGTGGAAATGCTTTCTTTATTAGGAATTAAAGTTAGTTCAGAAGAGTAGTTATGCAGAATCCGGAAGCTCCGGTAACGGTTCTGTCCGATATGCATGACGGTGGTGTTCTGCAATTGTTAACCGATAGTCAACTTTAATATAGATATTATGAAAAAGTTTTTTATGCTTTTATCTTTAGCATTTATTGCTAATTTAAGCATTAACAGTCAGACGTTTAATCCTGCGCCTGAAGGTTTTGATGTTTCTGGAGATGGAATAAAACATGGTAAAATAGATACCATTCAATACTATTCTACAACCGTAGGTGCTAACCGTAAAACATTGGTTTATACTCCTCCGGGCTATTCAAAAAGTAAAAAATATCCGGTGCTATACTTATTGCATGGCATAGGTGGAGACGAGAAGGAATGGCTTATTCAAGGTAAGCCACAAGTGATTCTTGATAATTTATATGCTGCTAAAAAGGTAGCTCCGATGATTGTGGTACTTCCTAATGGTAGGGCTATGAAGGATGATCGTGCCGTTGGTAATATCTATGATGGAGTGAAGGTTCAGGCATTTGCTACATTTGAAAAAGATTTGATAAATGATTTGATTCCTTCAATTGAAAATAAATATCCGGTTATTAAAGATCGCGAACACCGTGCAATTGCAGGTCTTTCAATGGGTGGAGGACAATCATTGAATTTCGGGCTTGGTAATCTTGATAAATTTGCCTGGATAGGAGGATTCTCATCAGCTCCAAATACAAAAACACCTCAGGAACTTGTTCCCGATCCTGCTAAAACAAAGAAAATGCTGAAATTACTATGGATATCTTGTGGCGACAAGGATAATCTGATTACTTATAGTCAACGTACACATGATTATTTGAATGCTAATCAGATTCCTCATATCTATCAGGTTATTCCGGGAGGACATCATGACTTCAAAGTTTGGAAGCAGAATCTATATATGTTTTCTCAGACATTATTCAAACCTGTTGATGCTTCAATAATAGCTCATTATAGTAGTGCTCCTCTTGCTGAAAAGAATACTGCTTCGGCTATTCCTGCTTCTACAAATATTCCAGGAATGCAATATCCTGAAGTTTTACCAGATAATAGAGCATTTTTCAGAATAAAAGCTCCTCAAGCAAATAAAGTACAACTTGATCTAGGCAAGAAATATGATATGGAAAAAGAAGAGGATGGCTCATGGATTGTAACAACTGAACCTCTGGTTGAAGGCTTCCACTATTATTCTATAATTGTTGATGGTGTTGCAGTTGCCGATCCAGCCAGTCAGACTTTCTATGGTATGGGACGTATGGCAAGTGGTATCGAGATTCCTGAAAAAGGGGTAGATTATTATCTTGCTAAAAATGTGCCTCACGGTCAGATTCGTCAAGTAAGATATTATTCTGATGTCACAAAATCAATGAGAAGGGCTTTTGTATATACTCCTGCCGGATATGATGTTAATTCTTCTGTAAGATATCCGGTTCTTTACCTGCAACATGGAGCAGGAGAGGATGAAACCGGATGGTCAAACCAGGGAAAGGTTGATTACATTCTTGATAATCTTATTGCCGAGGGCAAAGCTAAACCAATGTTGGTTGTGATGGATAAAGGTTATGCTGTTGATCCAGATGCTCCTAAAAATGAGAATTCACAAGGAATAAGAGGATTAATGCAGAATAAAGCTTTGGAACAGGTATTTATTAAAGAAATTATTCCTACTATCGATAAGGAATTCCGCACTATACCCGATCGTGAGCATAGAGCTATGGCCGGACTCTCTATGGGAGGTTTTCAAACATTCCAGATTACGCTGTCAAATCTTGATAAGTTTGCTTATATTGGTGGATTTAGCGGAGGTGGCATGCTTCAACAGGTACAGGATTTCTCAAAGTTATATAATGGTGCTTTAGCTGATGCAAACGAATTTAATCAGAAAGTGAAACTTGTTTATTTAAGTATTGGAACTGCAGAACCGGAACAGATGTATCGTACAGTTAATAATTTCCATAAAGAACTTGAAAAGGCTGGAATTAAGCATGTATATTATGAATCTCCCGGAACTTCACATGAATGGCTTACATGGAGAAGATCACTGAATCAGTTTGCTGGTATGATTTTTAAATAAAAAGATTTCAATAGTTAGATGATAGATTATTGAATAAAACAACTAAATGAAATGAAAAAACTTACTTTTATATTTTTAATAGCTCTTATTTTTAGTTCTACTGTAAAAGGTCAGACTGATGGAGTAACAGATAACAATAATTCTAATATAGGAACTTCTGCTTCATCGAATGTAAGAGCATCAAAATATCCTATGATTTTACCTGATAGTCGCGCTGTATTTCATGTAAAAGCTCCCGAAGCACAGAAAGTACAGCTTGATTTAGGAAAGAAATATGATATGATAAAAAATAACGAAGGTGTATGGGAGGTTACTACCGATTCACTCACAGAAGGCTTTCATTATTATTCTTTGTTGATTGATGGCGTTGCTGTTGCTGATCCTGCTAGCGAGTCTTTTTATGGTATGAGTAGAATGGCCAGTGGCATAGAAGTTCCTTTTAAAGGGGATGGATATTATGCTGTTAAAGATGTTGCACACGGTGATGTAAGAATGAAGCGTTATTATTCATCGGTAACAAAGACCTGGCGTCGTTTTTATATTTATACTCCTGCCGGATATGATGCAAATGTAAATCAAAAATATCCGGTGATGTACTTGATGCATGGTGGTGGAGAAGACGAACGTGGCTGGTCAACTCAAGGTAAAACTGATTTAATTCTGGATAATCTGATTGCCGATAAAAAAGCAAAACCAATGCTTATTGTTATGGTTGATGGAAACATTGGTAATGGAGGATTTAGTGAATCATCATTGAAAGCATTTGAATCTGAATTAAAAGAATGTATCATTCCTGTTGTTGAGAAAGAATATCGCGTTAAAACAGATTCAAAGAATCGTGCACTTGCAGGTCTTTCAATGGGCGGAATTCAAACTCTTTATGCAGGAATAAAAAATACTCAATTATTCTCTTATCTCGGAGTTTTTAGTTCTGGTTGGCTGCCTAACTTAAATGGCGTTGCAGAAGCTCAATATGAGTTTATGAAGAATAATTCAGATCTGATAAACAGAAATCTGAAACAATTTTGGATCTCTCAAGGAGGCAAAGAAGATATCGCTCATAAAAATTGTCAGATTATGCTTTCGAAATTTAATGAGATGAAGATTAAATATACCTATAGCGAATATCCCGGAGGACATACCTGGCCGGTATGGAGAAATAATCTATATAATTTTGCTCAGTTATTATTTAAATAATTAAGTTAGCGGTAAAAATCTATAGAATAAATTGTAAGATATGAAATCTGCTCTTCTTTTAAAGTCCAAAAAGGCAAAATTATGTGTCTTTATTTGTGGTTTGTTATTTTGTAACAGTATTACAGCTCAGGATAAATTATATCCGAATACTTTTCCGTTAAGTGATGTGACATTACTTAACAGTCCTTTCAAACATGCCAGAGATCTGAATATTCAAACACTTTTGAAATATGATGTTGATCGTTTACTGGCTCCGTATCGTAAGGAAGCAGGATTAACTCCCAAAGGCGAGAGTTATGAAAACTGGATTGGACTGGATGGGCATGTGGGAGGACATTACCTCTCGGCAATGGCAATTAATTATGCTGCTACCGGTAATGCAGAGTGTAAGAAACGTTTGGAGTACATGATTGCAGAACTAAAAGCTTGTCAGGATGCTAATACAAAGAAGCACCCGGAATGGGGAGAAGGATATGTAGGTGGTGTTCCTGACAGTAAAGGTGTATGGCCTAAGATTAAGGCCGGCGATGTTAGTGCGATCTGGAAGTATTGGGTGCCTTGGTATAACGTACATAAAATGTATGCCGGACTTAGAGATGCATGGCTGTATACCGGAAACAAAGAAGCAAACAGGATTTTTATAAAATTCTGTGACTGGGCTATTAATGTCACTTCTGGTCTTTCAGATATAAAAATGGAAGAGATGCTCGGTAATGAGCATGGTGGTATGAATGAAGTGTTTGCCGATGCATATCAGATGACTGCTGATCAGAAGTATCTGATTGCTGCAAAGCGTTTCTCTCATAAAATGTTGCTTGATGCTATGGCAGCAAATACAGATAATCTTGATAATAAACACGCAAATACACAAGTGCCTAAAGTTGTAGGCTTTGAAAGAATAGCAGAACTATCTCACGATGATAAATATGGAAAGGCTGGAAGTTTTTTCTGGGAAACAGTAACAACCAATCGTTCTCTTGCATTTGGTGGAAATAGCCGGAGGGAAATCTTCCCGAGTGCGGCTGCCTGTTCGGATTATGTAAATGATGTAGAAGGCCCGGAAAGTTGTAATTCATACAATATGCTGAAACTCACTGAAGATCTTTTTCGGGTTAATCCGTTAGCAAAATATGCTGATTATTACGAAAGAACTCTATTTAACCACATACTCTCGTCTCAGCACCCGGAACATGGCGGGTATGTATATTTCACATCAGCTCGCCCACGTCATTATAGGGTGTATTCTACTCCGAATGAGGGAATGTGGTGCTGTGTAGGTAGCGGCATGGAAAATCATGGTAAATATGGAGAGTTCATCTATACCCACTCTAAAGATTCGTTGTTTTTGAATCTGTTTATTGCTTCAGAACTAAACTGGAAAGACAAAAAAGTAAAAGTAAGACAGGAAACAGCATTCCCCAATGAGGAACAGACAAAACTTACTATAACCAACGGCAATGCTCGTTTCAAATTGATGATTCGTTATCCGTATTGGGTGAAAGATGGACAGCTGAAAATTACGGTTAATGGAAAAATGGTTGATTTTGTTGCGCATCCGTCATCTTATGTAAGCATTGACAGAACATGGAAAAAAGGGGATGTAGTAGTAATTAAATTCCCGATGAATACTCATATTGAACGTATTCCTAATGTGCCCAATTATATAGCTTTTATGCACGGTCCTATTTTACTGAGTGCCAAAACGGGAACAGAGGATCTGAAAGGACTCGTTGCTGACGATTCAAGATGGGGACATATTGCCAGTGGAAAGAAATTACCTTTAAATGAAGCTCCGATTATTGTGGAAGATGATATCGCTTCATTGGTAAATAAGGTAATCCCTGTAGCAGGGGAACCGTTTAATTTTACTTTCTCGCAGGTTAAAATGGTCAATCCGATAAAGGTTGAACTTGAACCATTTTATAAAATTCATGATGCAAGATATGAAATGTATTGGATGACTTTATCAAACAGTCAGTACCGTTCTTATATTGATTCACTTTCAGTATTGGAACAACAAAAAGCCGATTTGCAGAAACGAACAATTGACTTTGTAGCTCCGGGGGAACAGCAACCGGAAGTTGATCATGCTGCTGAAAAGCAAAATACAAATAGTGGAAATAACTTGGATGAATTTTGGCGTGATGCTCGCAATGAAGGCTATTTTAGCTATAAACTTGCTACAAATAAGGAAACAGGTCTAAGCTTGATGGTACGTTACTGGGGAGATGAAACGGGTAATAGAAAATTTGATATTTACATTGATAATGAGAAATTGGTAACGGAGAATATAAGTGGCAAATGGAATAGAAAGGAATTCCGGAATGTAGAATATCCTATTCCTGATTCAATGCTGAAGGGTAAAGATTACGTTAGAGTTAAGTTCCAATCTTTGCCTGATAATATTGCCGGAGCAGTTTATTATGTTCGTTTAGTCAGAAATAAATAGAATTAGTAATTAGGATTAACTGTTAGAATAGATCTTTGCTGAGAAATATTCATCAGTTAATCCTTTTAATTATGTAAAATCTTTAAATATATAAAATGAACAACACTAAAATTTCAGTACTGATTATATTATTCTGCCTTCTTGCTATTCCAAATATATGGGCACAAAAAGGTGGAAAACTTAAAATGTGGTATGATAAACCTGCTAAAGTTTGGAACGAAGCGCTTCCAATTGGTAACGGCAGACTGGCAGCAATGGTTTTCGGAGATCCTGTTAATGAGAAACTACAGTTAAATGAAGGTACTTTTTGGTCGGGTGGTCCATCACGAAATGATAATCCAGATGGTTTATCCGTACTTGACTCAGTACGATACTATATTTTTAAAGAAGACTACAAACGTGCCGATTTTTTGGCAAACAAGGGACTTACTGCAAAACAATTACATGGTTCAATGTTTCAGGTGGTTGGTAATCTGAATCTTGCATTTAATGGCAATGATAATTATACTGATTATTACAGGGAACTCGATCTGGAAAAAGCTGTTTTTACTACTTCCTATAAAGTGGATGGAGTAACTTATAAAAGAGAGGTTTTTGCATCGAAACCAGATCAGGTTATTGTTGTAAGACTTACAGCCAGTAAACCTGGAAAATTATCTTTTGCAGCGAGTTTTGACGGGCCTTTGCAGAAATCGGTGAAGGTATTGGATGCAAAGACTCTTGAAATGACAGGCTTATCTGGCACTCATGAAGGAGTAACCGGACAAGTGAAATTTGATGCTCGTGCGAAAATCTTAAATTCGGGCGGAATTACAACTATTGAATCAAATAAGATCAAGGTAAGTAAGGCTAATGAAGTTGTTATCCTGATATCTATTGCAACCAATTTTACTGATTATAAAACTTTATCGGCAGATGAAATTAAGAAATGCACCAACTATCTTGCAGCAGCTCAGAATAAGCCTTATTCCACAATGCTTAAGAGCCATATCGATGCATTTCAGAAATATTTTAATCGCGTAAATTTTGATTTAGGTACTTCATCGGCAGCAAAACTGCCAACTGATGAAAGAATTAAGAATTTCTCAAAGTCATTTGATCCTGAATTGATTTCTATATATTATCAATTTGGTCGTTATTTGTTGATTTCATCTTCACAACCGGGAGGACAACCTGCCAATCTACAGGGAATATGGAATGGCAGCACTCATCCGGCATGGGATAGTAAGTATACCATTAATATCAATACGGAAATGAATTATTGGCCTGCTGAAAAATGCAATATGTCTGAAATGCATGAACCTTTGATTCAATTGATAAAAGAACTATCAGAAACGGGCAAACAAACAGCTAAAAAAATGTATGGTTGTAATGGTTGGGTGGCTCATCACAATACTGATATCTGGCGTATTTCCGGTGTGGTAGATTTTGCTAATGCCGGCTTATGGCCAATGGGAGGTGCATGGCTTTCACAACATTTATGGGAGAAATATCTGTATAGTGGCGATTTAAAATATTTGGAATCAGTTTATCCCGTATTAAAATCTGCTTGTGAATTTTACAAAGATTTTCTTATAGAAGAACCTTCTCATAAATGGTTGGTAGTAAGCCCTTCTATGTCACCGGAGAATACTCCGTCAGGGCATTCAGGATGTGCGCTAACTTACGGAACAACGATGGATAATCAGATTCTTTACGATTTGTTTACCAAAACAATTAAGGCTGCTAAGTTGCTGAAAAAAGATGTAGCATTGATGGCTGATTTTCAAAAGATACTAAATAAACTTCCTCCGATGCTGATTGGTCGTTATGGTCAGTTACAGGAGTGGATAGGAGACTGGGATGATCCTAATGATCAACATAGACATGTATCACATTTATATGGTTTGTACCCGAGCAATCAGATTTCACCATATACTACTCCAGATTTATTTGATGCTGCACGTACAACACTTATTCATCGAGGTGATGTGTCAACCGGATGGTCGATGGGCTGGAAAGTGAATTTCTGGGCACGTTTGCTCGATGGTAACCATGCACGAAAACTGATTACTGACCAGTTAACACTTGTTGATCCGGTAAAAGAAAAGAGTGGGGGTACTTATCCCAACTTCTTTGATGCACATCCACCATTTCAGATAGATGGAAACTTTGGCTGTACTTCGGGTATTACAGAAATGCTTTTGCAAAGTCACGATGGAGCTATTGATATTTTACCGGCATTGCCTGATGACTGGAAAAAAGGAAGCATCAGCGGCTTGAGAACTTATGGTGGTTTCGATGTGAGTATTGCTTGGGAAAATAATCTGGTGCAGAAGATTATCATAAAATCTCATTTAGGTGGGAATTGCCGTATTCGTGTTCCTAATGAAGTTACTTTGGTAGGTGGTAAAGCATTGAAAGTAGCTTCAGGAGAGAACTCAAATCCATTCTTTGATACTGCTAAAGTAAAGAATCCTTTGATCTCGGCTACAGCAAATTTGAATGCTGTGAACCTTAAATCAACCTGGTTATATGATCTGCCTACTGAAGCAGGTAAAACATATACAATTGTTTGTAAAAAGTAGTTTGGAGCATAACTAGTAAGATTTATAATCTCTTATACAAACATATACTCCTGATAATGGGAGTTGAACTTTTCAGTTCTATTATTCTATGATGATTTTTAATCCAGATATAATCCATTTAGGGATTATATCTGGGTAAAATTTACAATATAAACATAAATACTATGAAGAAGATTTTTATTAATTTATTATTGGCTTTGCCAATTAGTTTGTTTGGTCAAACAGCTGAAATTAAAATAGATGTTGACAGAAAAATTGCTGAAATTGATCCTAAAATTTACGGCGTATTCATGGAGCCTATTCATTTTAAAGGAGAGCGAATGGGATTGCCCGATTCTGTAGAGTTTAATACTCTTTATGGAACGCTTTATGATCCTAAATCGTCTTTGGCTGATGAAAATGGTTTTAGAAAGGATTATATTGATGCAATGAAGGAATTAAAAATTACCAATATGAGATGGCCTGGCGGTAACTTTTTAATGGGATATGATTGGAAAGATGGAATAGGACCAAAAGAAAATAGACCTAAACGTATAAATCTGGCTTGGGGAGGTATAGATAATAATCATGTGGGCACTGATGAATGGTTTGCTCTAAATAAAGCAATAGGTAGTGAAAATGTGGTTTGTGTAAACTTAGGATTGGGCTCTATATTGGATGCCTGCTATTGGGTAGAGTATTGCAATTATAAAAAAGGTACATACTATTCTGATTTAAGAGCTAAAAATGGACATCCGGAACCTTATAACGTTAAAATCTGGGATTTGGGTAATGAAGTAGATGGTTATCCATGGGAATTGGGACATAAATCAATTGAAGAATATTCAAGAATAGGACGAGAAGCAGCAAAGGCACTGAAGAGTGTAGATAAGGATATTCAGTTGGTGGCTTCTGGATCTTCGTGCTATGAAAACTCTCCTTGGATTGACTGGAACAGGAAAGTGCTGTCTAGCTTTGGTGATTTGATCGACTATATTTCTATTCACAGGTATTGGGAAAAGTCGGACGACTATTACAATTACATGGGGCAGAGTGCGATGGATTTTGAAGAAAAGATTAAAGTAACTGCTAATGAAATTGATAACGTAAAAGTAATGAAAAGACTCAAGAACCCTATTTATATTTCAGTGGATGAGTGGGGAATCATGTCAAAGAATACCTTGTCTGTTTTACCTATCGCTCAAAGCTTCAATTCATTTATTCGTCATGCAGATGTTGTTAAGATGGCTAATTTTACAATGCTTACCTCTTTGCTAAACTCTGATAAAGATAAGGGAACTTATAAAACACCTTTATATTATATATTTAAATCATTTTCAAATAACTGTCTTGGCAGCTCTATAGATACTTATGTTAAATGTGATACGTTTAATACTCCGTTGTACAAAAATATACCTTATCTTGATGTTACAACAGTTTATTCAAAAGAGACGAATACTACTTATATCAATGTAATCAACAGACATAAAGACAAAGCCATTACGACTAATATAGTTTCTAATTCAGGAGAATTCACTGGAAAAGCTGAGGCTTCTTTAGTAGCTGGAAATATACTTGATGAAACTTTTACTTACGACAAACAAAGTCAATATGTACCTGTTGCAAAAGAGATTAAAACTGAGAAAAACAAAATTACTTATTCCTTCCCGGCACACTCTTTCACACAGATAAAGGTCAGAATGAAAAAGTAATAGAAAAGAAACTGCTAGAAACGTGATTACTGATTCACTATAAAATAGCTACATAATAATTGAAAATTTGAAAAGTATCTAGCAATCTAGCACTAGGAATATAACTATCTGATAATTAATATGAAAATGGTGCTAGATCAATTTGATTTGATCTAGCAGTGATCTAGCGATCTAGCACCTTTGTCTCATTCATCTGCTTGAGTTATTTAGCAGATCTCATGTAGTAGAAACAACTTTCTGGTTTACTATCAGAATTTACAAAGTGAATGTTTTGCCTTCCACCCGGGTGTATGTAATTTGTACACCCGGGTGGAAGACTTGTTTAGACCCGGGTGTACAAGATGGGTACATCCGGATGTACAGAAGAATAAGCCGAATAATATTAAAAACCTTATGTTGCTCTATCTGTAAAAGCAAAGAATTATCTAAAATTAGATATGGATTATCAATAAATAGAAATGAAAAGGCTAAAAATATTCCATCTTTGTGGTAACTTATGTTTCATTAGCGGTAATAAGAATAAGAACAAAGTAATTATTGTAATACCGATGGTACAATTAAGAAAGTGATACAGACAACTAAAGGAATAAACCCAGTTAAAAAATAAGTTATATATTTGTTTGATTAAAATTACTTAATACTATGAGAAAAAGAAATATTTTATGCGTTGTGGCAATTCTGCTTTCTGGGCATTTTATGAATTTGTCAGCACAGATGAAGAAAGCTCAGAACCCGATTATTTTTTCGGATGTTCCTGATATGTCTATGCTTCGGGTTGGAGATACTTATTATATGAGTAGCACTACCATGCACATGAGTCCGGGTGTTCCAATTATGAAGTCTAAAGATTTGGTAAACTGGAAATTAGTGAATTATGCCTATAATACTTTAGATGATGTTGATGCACTAAATCTTAATAATGGTCAAAGTACTTATGGAAGAGGTTCATGGGCTAGTAGTCTTCGCTATAATAAAGGAACTTACTATGTTTCAACATTTGCTCAAACAACTGGGAAAACATATATTTATACAACAAAGAATCTGGAGAAAGGACCTTGGGTAAAACATTCTTTTGCTCCGTCATTGCATGATCATTCATTGTTTTTCGAGGAAGATGGACGTATTTATATGATTTATGGAAGTGGTAAACTCAATATAGTAGAGCTTAAAAAAGACCTTTCAGGAATTAAGCCCGAAACAGATCGCGTGCTTATAGAAAATGCCACTGCTCCGTCTGGTAACGGAGGACTTGGAGCAGAAGGTTCTCAGCTTTTTAAAGTAAATGGAAAATATTATATTTTCAATATAACCTGGCCAGCTGGTGGCATGCGTACTGTAAACATCCACAGAGCAGATAAAATTACTGGTCCGTACGAAGGACGAATTGGATTTCAGGATAAGGGCGTAGCCCAAGGAGGAATTATCGACACTCCTGATGGTAAGTGGTTTGCTTATTTGTTCCGTGATTTTGGAGCAGTAGGACGTATTCCTTATTTGGTTCCGGTTAAATGGGAAAATGGATGGCCAGTAATTGGCGTGAATGGAAAAGTTCCTGAAACACTCGATTTACCAGCAAGCAAAGGCTTGATTCCCGGTATTGTTGCTTCTGACGAATTTACGCGTAAGCCTGGAGCTGCAGCTTTACCATTGGCATGGCAATGGAATCATAATCCGGACAATAAATTGTGGTCGGTTAACCAAAGAAAAGGTTATTTACGCTTAACAACAGGCAGAATAGATTCAACTCTTCTGTTAGCTAGAAATACATTGACTCAACGTACCATTGGACCTGTATGTACAGGCTCAACATCAATGGATATATCACACATGAAGGATGGAGACTTTGCCGGATTATGCTTATTACAAAAGAATTTCGGTCAGATTGGGGTTAGAGTTAATAAAGGAGTAAAGTCTATAGTCATGATTAGTGCTGGAACAGGAAAGCCTGTTGAAATACAAAGTGTTCCGCTTTCTCAAAATATTGTTTACTTCAAAGCCGAATGCAACTTCAAAGACCGTACAGATATCACTAAATTCTTTTATAGCTTTGATGGCAAGGTATGGAACTTCATAGGTGAGCCATTAAAAATGGCATATACCATTCCTCAATTTATTGGATATCGCTTTGGCTTGTTTAATTATGCCACTAAAATTGTTGGTGGATACGCAGATTTTGACTATTTCCATATTTCAGATACTATTTCTGAAATAAAATAATATACTTAAAATGTGACAGAACATTATAGGATAAATAGGTCTTATAATGTTCTTGTCATATAATACAAAGACTATTCATGGATAGTCTATTAACCTTTTTAATGAAAAACATATTTATGAAAAATAATAAATTGGCAATATTGATTCAATTGATAATTATATTGTTTGGGTTTACAGATGCCGCTGCACAGAATCCAATTATAAGAAACCAGTTCTCTGCCGATCCAACTGCCAGAGTTTTCGGTGATAAAGTATATCTATATCCATCGCATGATATTTTGGGAAAAGAAGGACAAGGTCGTCCTGACTGGTTTTGTATGGAAGATTATCATGTATTTTCATCTTCAAATCTTACTGACTGGACAGATCATGGAGTTATTGTGAGCCAAAATAAAGTACAATGGGCTGACTCAGCCGCTTTTAGTATGTGGGCACCTGACTGTATTAGTAAAAATGGGAAATATTACTTTTATTTTCCAGCTCCTCCCAAAGCCTCAAAAGGATTTTCTGTTGGAGTAGCTGTAGCCGATAAACCTTATGGTCCGTTTATTACACTTCCAAAATCAATTGATAAGGTTAGTGGAATTGACCCTAATGTTTTTATTGATAAAGATGGACAAGCTTATTTATATTGGTCGGCTGGTAACTTTATGGTAGCAAAATTGAAAAGCAATATGGTAGAACTAGCCTCAGAACCTCAGATTATTTCTAATTTGCCGGAAAAAGGATTAAAAGAAGGTCCTTTTTTATTTGAAAGAAAAGGAATTTATTATTTGACTTTCCCTCATGTTGAAAATAAAATTGAACGGCTTGAGTATGCTATGGGACCTAGTCCGATGGGACCTTTTAAAATGGCAGGAGTTATAATGGATGAATCTCCTGTTGGATGCTGGACTAATCATCATTCTATTATTAATTTTAAGAAACAATGGTATCTCTTTTACCACAGTAATGACCTTTCACCAAAATTTGATAAGAACAGATCGGTACGCATTGATAGTTTGTTTTTTAATGCAGATGGTACAATCCGAAAAGTTACACCTACCTTTCGTGGTGTAGGATTGACCGATGCTTCGAAGCGAATACAAATAGATCGTTATAGCCGAACAAGTGATAAAGGTATCTCTATTTCATTTGTAGATACTCTGAATACATTTGCTGGTTGGAAAACGGTTTTTAATGAGAAAAAAGCATGGGTACAATATAACAAGGTTAATTTTGGAAAGAAGAAATACAAATCAGTTATAATTAAAGCCATTTCTCAGAAAGGAGGAATATTGCAATTGAAATTAAATAGTGTTGATGGGCCAATATTGGCTAAGATAAATATTCCAGAAAGTAAAGAATGGAAGGAAACTAAAGTCCTGATTTCTGGTTTAAAACAAGGTAATCAGAATTTGTTCCTATCTTCAGACAATAATAACGTGGTTGAAGTGGATTGGATTAAATTTGAATGATGTTAAGGATGAAAAATGGTTTGTTTTTTGTTTCTGTTTTTGCGGCTATTATGATCTGTTTACCGATCAGAGTACAGCAAATAGGAGCAACATCAAATATAATTTCATAGAAGAATGAATCTGGTACAGATTTCTCGATTATTATAGTGAACATGTTGCTGTATCTTTTGATAGTATATTACCGTTTAAAACGGAGGGTAAAGTGTGGCTGCATCGTTTCTATTGGTCGTTTACAGGTTATTAAGCCTCAATTGATGAAATGGAATTCAAATCGTATTCTTATGAGATTAGCTTCAATGTTGTCCGGATTGGGCGTTGATAAAATGAAGTTTATAGAAATACAATAACATAAATATGAAACAAATATTATTAGGATTATTACTTATTCCAAATTTGGTGTTTTCACAGATACAGGTTGATGATAAATACCAAGAAAAATCATCATCATTCCCAATTGTAAGTAGCAAAGTAACAGCATCCGTTTACTTTGATGCATCCGACTTTAACTCGGTAAAAAAAACTGCTCAACTTTTTTCTGAAGACATTGAAAGGGTTACAGGAAAGAAGCCTAGGTTAATTTCTTCCAAATTGAAAACTGGGGAGTATACTGTAATTATTGGTACTGTAGAGAAAAACCAGCTAATTAAAGAACTAGTCAAATCGAAAAAACTAAAGATCGATTCTCTTTGCAATCAGTGGGAACGTTATACAATTAAAACTATAGACAACCCGTTTAAAGGAGTAAAACGAGCCCTTGTAATTGCTGGGAGCGATCGTAGGGGAACATCCTATGGAGTGTTTTCCGTTTCCGAAGCCATTGGCGTTTCTCCTTGGTATTGGTGGGCAGATATTCCCGTGCAAAAAAGTCTGAATCTGAGTATAAAGGATATCAATTACACTTCTAAATCTCCATCTGTTAAGTACCGTGGTATTTTTATTAACGACGAAGATTGGGGGCTGAAACCATGGTCTTCGAATAATTATGAAAAAAACCTCGGTGATATTGGGCCTAAAACCTACGCTCAGGTTTGTGAGCTGTTGATCCGACTTAAAGCTAATATGTTTGCTCCAGCCATGCATAGTTGCACCGGAGCTTTCTATTCTCATCCAGAAAGTAAGGTTGTTGCCGACGAATATGGAATTATAGTTTCTACCTCGCACTGTGAACCTTTATTGTTTAACAATGCTGCAAAATCAGAATGGGATAGTAAACGTGATGGAGAGTGGAATTACGCCAAAAACAAAGATGTTATTTTAAAGAAAATGGATGATCGTGTACGTGAAGCATCTCTTTACGAAAATATCTATACTATGGCCATGCGTGGTGTACACGATGAAGGTCTGAGGGGTAATCTTACTAATGAAGAAAAAATGAATGTACTTGGTCAGGTAATGACCGACCAAAGAGAAGTTCTAAAAAAATACCTTAAGAAACCAATTACCGATATCCCTCAAATATTTGTACCTTACAAAGAAACGATGGATGTGTATGAACTTGGTTTAAAAGTACCCGACGATATTTCACTTATTTGGGTAGACGACAACTACGGATACATGAAACGTCTGAGTGATTCCAATGAGCAAAAACGCAAAGGAGGATCTGGTGTCTATTATCATTTCTCTTATTTGGGTGCCCCACATGATAATTTGTGGCTGAATACAACACCTCCCGTTTTAATGTATGAAGAACTAATAAAAGCTTATAAAACAGGAGCTAATCGTTACTGGCTTGTGAATGTTGGCGATATAAAACCAGCTGAAATGGGTATACAAACATTTCTTGATTTAGCATGGGATGTTAACAAGTTTGATTATGCAAGTATTAACCAACACCAAAGTCAGTTTCTTGCTCGTACATTTGGAGTTAAGTTCGAAAAAAGTTTTCAGGATATTTTAGATAATTATTATAGACTTGCATGGAGTCGTAAACCTGAGTTTATGGGATGGGAACGTGAATGGGATGCCCCTAAATATAGTGATATTTCAAATACTCAATTCTCGTTCCAAAACTACAACGATGCGCAACAAAGATTAGCCGATTATAAACGGATTTCGGACTTGTCATATAAAATTTCGGAAGAATTACCGGAATGTTTACGTCCGGCATTTTTCGAATTAGTGGCTTATCCGGTAATGGGCTCGTACCAGATGAACCGAAAGTTTTTGATGGCGCAGCTTAACAATGAAGAGTTAAATGAAAAGAATCTGTCAGCGGCTAATTGGGCAGCTGTACAGTCTAAAGCTGCATTTGATAGCATCAACAGTCTGACCTCGACATACAACACCATGCTTAATGGCAAGTGGAACGGTATGATGAGTCTTGCTCCGGGATGGACTGCAAAGTATCATAACATGCCTAAAGTAACAATTAGTGAAGGGGCTGCTTGTACCCCAATTGAATTTGAACCTCAAGAAGATAAAAATAAGTTGGAAGGTTGTACGGTAATTAATTTGAAACGAATTAAAAATAAAATAGCTAAAAACGGACATTCACTAAAAATCATTGACGGTATAGGTTACGATTGGTATGCCCTTCAGTTGGGCGAAGCCACCGAACAAAGCGTCGATCCAAAAAACTTTGATGGCACTCGTGTTGAGTATGAATTTAATGGTGTAACAGCCGATTCAGTAACTGTACATGTTTATAGTTTGCCGTTTTGGGCACTTCACAAGGGAAAAAGTACCCGATATGGTATATCTGTTGATGGGCGGCCTGCAGTTGTTGTTCAAAATGATCATAAAGAGTATTCTGAACCTTGGAAAGAACGTGTATTGCAAAATGGGGTTGTTTCGGTTGCCAGATTTGCAGTAAACAAATCGTTGACAACACATAAACTCTCATTAATCTGTGGCGATCCTGGAATGATTATCCAACGTGTTGTAATTGACTGGGGAGGTCTGAAAAAAACGTATGTTGGTCCATCATCCTTAAAGTGAAATAGTAAATTATATAATTAATATTTAAAATAAGAATGAAAAAGATTTTAGGAATTTTGATTGTAGCATTATCGCTTAATGCCTATGCTCAGGATATGAAAGTGAAAACAAAATCTTCGCTTCCTGATAAACTGCCTCCAATACCTGCTGTTTCAGCTCCCTTAGGGTATGATACTATTCCACTGGGTGATTGGAAAACTTTTCCTGAGATGAAACTGGACCTTTCTGTTACTAAGGGTCCTTTTGAACCGACGTGGGAATCTATTGAAAAAAACTATCCTGGTGAACCATCATGGCTTCGCGATGCGAAGTTTGGTATTTGGGTTCACTTTGGGCCTCAATCAGCTGGTGAAAGTGGTGACTGGTATGCACGCAAGCTCTACAATCCGGGTACACCGGCTTACAAAAACCATCTAAAAAGATTTGGTCATCCTTCAGAAGTTGGTTATAAGGATGTTCTTCATAGTTGGAATCCAACAAAACTTAACCCTGCAAAGCTTACAAAAATATATCAGGATGCCGGGGCACGCTTTTTAATGATACAGGGTGTTCATCACGACAATTTTGATTTATGGGAATCACGTTATCAACCATGGAATTCAGGCAATATAGGGCCAAAGCGAGACTTAATTGGTGAGTGGGCTAAAGCATGTCGTGCTAATGGAATGCGGTTTGGGGTTACTTTTCATCACGAATACACTTGGTGGTGGTGGCAAACTGCTTTTGGTAGCGACAAAGAGGGTGATAAAAAAGGTATTCCTTATGATGGAAACCTTACTCTTGCCGATGGAAAGGGTAAATGGTGGGAGGGATACGATCCTCGCCTCCTTTATGGAATTGACCTTCGAGAATACAAGGGAGTTGACTATAATGCTCACTCGAACTGGTCACCTGCACCGGCAGGTATATTTACCAACCATTTGGGTTATGCAAAATGGTATGCTACTCAATGGGCATTAAGAATGATGGATGTGGTGGAGCATTACGATCCTGATTTCATTTACACTGATGGCACTTCTAACCAACCTTTTAGTGGTAATGGTACAGGTACAGGGATTAAAACCGATGCCATGCAAAGAGTTATTGCCGATTTTTATAACCGTGCACTACAAAGACGTGGACAAGTAAACACATTCAGCATTGTGAAATTTCGGCATAATACGAATGGTACTGTAAATACAGAAGAGTTTGGTATACCTGCCGATATCAATTTCAAGGAACCTTGGATAGCGGAAGCTCCTGTAGGTGATTGGTTTTACGCGCCCGGATTTACATATAATTCAGGGATGATGATCCGCTATATCATAGAAGCCATTGCACGCGACGGAAATGCAGCTTTGTGTATATCTATTCTGCCCGATGGTTCTCTTGATAAAGGCAGCCAAAAAATGTTGAAAGAAGTAGGAGTGTGGATGCGCCGTAATGGTGAAGCTGTTTATGGAAGTCATGCATGGACAATCCCCGGCGAAGGAGAGATTGTAGATGGCAAGTTAAAAATGCTTCCAGGCGGTGCATTGCAACGTAAACATGCCGAATTTAAGTTTGACGCTCAGGATATCCGCTTCACGGTTGGGAAAAATGGTTCACTTTATGCATTTTGTATGAACGTACCTATGTCGGGATCTTTAGTAAAAATCAAATCGCTTGGGACAGATGCCAATTACTATACAAAACCTATTAAAACGGTGAAGTTGTTGGGATATAACGGTAATTTGAATTGGAAACAGGAGGCTGATGGACTTACAATTACCTGTCCGAAAAAAATGCCATTTGCAACATCCGTGGTGTTTCGTGTAGAATGATTTTAGGTAGAATAATAATGTTATAACTCTTTGTGTATTTAGGAAATACAAGTTTTTGATTATTAATATTCTCATAATTCATAATTAATGTCCCGGTAAACTTCGTTGTTTGGGCAAAAAAAGAGCTGAACTTTTGCGAGTTCAGCTCTTTTTTACTTTGCCTTTCACCACAAAATATAATAGTAAATCCTTTGGGCGGAAGTATGCCTCTTGATGATAGCCTATCATTTCTAAGCTATAAATAAAAGAAATTATTGGGTGTAAATTTTTGAAAAACCATTGGTGTATCATTCAGATTTATTCTCCAACTATTAAAATGCCGAAACTATGGTTTAGTTTTATCCTTCAAGAATTTTGACGGAGCGTTGTTATTCTGTATGATATAAAATTGCTGTATCAAAAAAATAAAGCATAAAGTTGTATTATTTCTGGCACAACTTTATGCTTTTATTAATCAAGAGTATCTTATCTTTTCTCCATAGGAGAGTAGATCAAGTCCGTTATTCATATCCCGGATTCTGTTCTAAAACAGCATCCTTATTGGCTTCAATAACTGACTGTGGAATAGGGTATAGTGTGTATTTTTCCTGGAAATCTTTCTTATCTGCAGTGTATGTTGCATTATAGAATGGATTATATTTTTTCACCCTATTGTAGAATTCGCCAGTACGGGATAAAGTCAATCTTCTTTTTTCTTCAATACCCAACTCACGTAAACGTTCGTCAAGAATATAGTCCATATTAACATCAGCGGCATTAACAGCAGATGCATGTGCACGACTTCGTACTGTGTTGATGTCAGCAGCAGCTTTGTCTTTATTATTTAGTTTCAAGTAAGCTTCTGCTCTTAATAAATAGGCTTCAGATAAACGGAACATATACTGATCAACGAACGTTCCGCCGGCAGTTCCTTTTAATGCATGTGTATTAGCATCTGCTACAATAGCAGCCGGATGATTGTATGGAGTAGTACACTTTGTTTGATAACCACAAAGATAACGTCCAGGAAGAGTTGCCTGACTACCTAAACCGGTAACCATTGTTACGCCTACAGGAAGTTTTGGATTCATCAAATCAAGACTATCTCCGAAGACATCTTTATATTTTTTTATAAAATCAGAGTTATTGAACTTGATTTTTCTTACAAAATTGTAATTGGAATTTCTGATGTCATTATTGAAATCGCTTTGCCAAACTTCTGTATAAAAATGTGGTGCCGCATAAATATTACCAATGCCACGGCCTCCTGTGTAATCTCCAATAGGCCAGCTAAACGGAATAAGTTGTTTTCCGTCAGGCATGTTGAATCTGAAAAGCTGAACTTGTGGAGCACAATGTCTTTCAAGCAGATAGTTACCTGGGCTTGTCCAGAAATAGTATGAAGTATTAGATCCACCACCAAGTACATCTTCTTCCAACTGAATTACCCAAATTCCTTCAGTGTTACCAGAAGTACGATTCTGATTGTTTCTACGGAACAAATCCCAATATACATCACCCGCTTCACTAGCACGTGAACCAAAACGGTTTTTCATCAGAGCTAAAGCAGGGTTATCTATCACCTTAGTTGCTGCATCTACTGCTTCTTGATTCTTATTCATAGCAAGATATAATTCAGACAATAGGAAATTAGCTGCAGATGCACTTATTTCTCCATCTTTTACAGTGGTGATATCATCCAGATTCTCAGCGGCAAACTTAACATCATCAATAGCTTGTTGCAAGGTTTGTTCTTTTGTAGATCTCACATAGTCCGTTTTTGGAGAAGTTACTTCTTCTAACTGAAGAGGTACACCACCATATAGATAGGCTAAGGTGCGATAAGCAAAACCTCTGAAGAACTTAGCTTTTGCTTCATATTTTACTTTTTGTTCATCAGTAAGTTCTGAATTTGGCAAGCGACTGATAACAACGTTTGATTGTGCAACTAGCAGGTAAAGTTTATTCCAGTGCTCTTTTGCAATTGAGCCGGTAGGATCCAAATCAGTAGCAAGATTCGATTGAAGGCTTCCACCTCCCATCATCATATCAGTGCCATAAAGATAGTCAATACTGCGGTCACTATTACAGAAGAACTCTAAACGAGTCAGATAATATAGTTCAGTAATTGAAGCATCGAAATCCGCTTTTGTAGAATATGAATTTTCACCACTCATGAAATCTAAGGGCTTTTCTTCCAAAAATTTATTCTCGTTGCAAGCACATAACAGTGTGGCAAACAATGCCATATATAAATACTTTTTCATGTCTTTAATAATTAAAATGAAATATTAATACCACCAGTGAAACTTCTCATAACAGGTCTGTTATCATATGTACTACCTGTATAATGTGTACCAGTATCGTCTGTATAAGAGTTATTTGCTTCTGGATCCCATCCATTCCAACCGGTAAAGGTTAATAGATTCTTGCAGTTAAAATAGATATTGACTCCGTCTATACCAATACGTGAAATTATTGACTTAGGCAAATCGTAGCTCAAAGTTATGTCCTGCAAACGAACAAAATCTCTCTTCTGATACAAATTAGGAGTAATTTTTCCACCTGTATATGATCTTGAATAGATACCATTTGGGTTATTTGGTGACCAAAATTTATCTGCTTGTTCTGAAAAACGGTTATAACGGATTGCATTATCATCCTGATTTACTGAGTATGAGTTTCTACCCATATAACCATTTTTTCCACCTTGTACAGAGTTAATAAAGAAACTTAAAGAGAAGCTTTTATATCTAAACTTATTCATAAGACCTAAGCGGTATGCAGGATCTGATTTACCCAAAATTACACGGTCATCTGATGTAATCTTTCCATCCTTACTGGTATCAACAATTCTATAATTACCAGGATAAAATCCATCAGGTATTTCGTCACCTATCTGATAGATTCCATCAACTTTGTAATCATAAAGAGATGAAATTGATTTTCCGATAAACAGCCCACTAGCAACTAAATCGTCTTCTTTTCCATCACCATTTTTATCTTGTCCTGTTAGAGATTCAATTTTGTTTGAATTTGAAGATATGTTGAAAGTTGTGCTCCATTCAAAGTCTTTAGTCGTGATATTATGTGAAGTTGCAGTGAATTCAATACCCTGGTTCTTAATCTTACCAACGTTAGAGCTGATAGACGTGAAACCAGTGATAGTTGGAATAGCTACGTTGTATAACAAATCATTAGTTGTTGTTTTGTACACTTCCAAAGATCCAGTTATACGGTTTTTCAATATAGCGAAGTCGAAGCCTAAATTTAAACCTGCTGTTTTTTCCCATTTCAAGTCTTTGTTCTGCATAGAAGTTAATTCCTGACGGATAACGCCTGTAGTTCCATCACCAAAGATGTAACCGGTTTCCGATGCAACTTTTGCTAAAGAAGCATATCTTGAAGTCTGGTTACCACTGATACCATATCCGGCACGCAACTTCAAGTAGTCGAACCAAGGAATTTTGAAGAATGGCTCGTCAGATATAATCCAACCTAAAGCTACAGAAGGGAAAATTGCACTCTTGTTGTTTGAAGCGAATCCAGAATAACCATCACGTCTTGCAGTTGCAGTAATCAAGTAACGGTTGTTGAATTTGTAGTTGATTCGGAACATCTGATATAACAGAGTTTCTTTCCATGCATCTGAGTAAGTGAATTGGTTGGTCCCCTGTTCCAAACTATTATAACCTAAAGTCATACGAGCAAATGTGTTTGCATCTGCATTTGTGTATGAGTATTTACGACGAATAGCACCGTAAACGAATGTACTATTTATACTGTGTTTACCAAAATCGTTGGTATAATTAAAGATGTTATCGAATGTATAATCGTTATAAATAGAATGATTTTTGTATGCTTCACCATTTTCACTATTTGCAAATTTACTAGCATTGTTATGCTCGTTAATTGTATAGTTGTTACCAAAGTTAATACGATAAGTCAAACCTTTAAGTGGCAATTGGAATTCTGAATATAAATTCCCAAAGAAATAGTTATGACGTTCGTAATCTTCTACCATTGAACCATGAAATGGGTTTTCTACTGCTGTACGCATCGGATATGAAATCATATTACCATTTGCATCATATGGGGTTGCCAAAGGCGACATCTGAACAAGAAATGGTAAATAGGTTTCTTGTCCATCTTGATTAATGAATGAACCAAATGCCTGAACACCTAGTTTCCACCATTTTCGTGGCTGTGCATCTAAGTTCACACGAATACTGTTTCGTTTAAAATCATCATTTAGCAACATATTATGCTGCGTAGTATTACCTAAAGAAAATAAATAGGAGATTCCTTCATTACCGCCTGATACACTGAATTTATTTTCAGCAATTGTACCTGTTCTGGTAAATTCATCCCACCAGTTATAATCATTTGAAGTGATATTGTTTTCACTATCCAATTGATATGATGGATCGGGCATCCATTTTGCCAAATTAAAGTCCGATTTCTTTTGAGTATAACCAGATTCTTCAGTATATGCCTGATGCCATAATACTTCTGTATCCCAATTCAACATTTGCTCACGGTTCATTGGATGCAAATCACGGGTAGGATTCTGCATACTGTAAGAAGAAGAAAAGTTGATTTTAGCTTTTCCTGCTTTACCTCTCTTAGAAGTGATAAGCAATACACCATTGGCAGCCTGAGCGCCATAAACAGCTGTTGCACTGGCATCTTTCAATACGTCTACAGATTCTATATCAGCTGGGTTGATTGAAGAAAGAGAACCATTGTAAATAATTCCATCTAATACAATTAATACACTGGTATTACCCGAAATAGTGTTGGTTCCTCGAATAGAGATATTAGGTGTTCCACCAGCACTAGTAACTTGACCAACATTTAATCCAGGAACAGTACCCTGCAATGATTGTATAATGTTGGTGTTTGGCGTTTTTTCAAAATCTTTAATGTTTGCACTCATTACGGCACCTGTTAAATCACTCTTTTTTGCAGTACCATAACCAATCACTACAACTTCATTTAACAATGCAGTATTCTCACTCATTGAAATTTCAATATTCGTTTTGCCAGCTACTTCTACCGTCTGAGGCTTATAACCGACAAATGAAACAGAAATTTTACCTTTTGGAGATACTTTAATAGAGAAATTGCCATTGATGTCAGTAATTGTACCATTGGTAGTACCAACTTCTATTACACTGGCACCAATAATAGGTTCACCCGTGACATCTTTAACCACACCCTTCACTAAATGTCCTTGCGCTGCTGCCCATAGAGGTATAGAACAGAAAAAAGTCAGCAGGATTAGTGACTTTAAATAAAAACATTTGTTTTTCATATTGTTACTATTATTAATTAAGAAAAAATTTAGGATAAACTTTAAATCTGCGGCAAAGTTACTTTGTGATTATTAATCAATGTTATAATAATGTTACATATACCATTGGTCATCTTACATCTTTATCAATTAGTTTTTATTTTTTAAAAAATGCTATTAATAAGGAAATAGATTAACCTGAGAAGTAACGGGAGTGTAAGAACATGTCACCAACAGAAAAATTAGACGATATGTTATATTATAAATTGAATAGATGTTTTAATAACATTTTATATTAAATAGGCGGATAAAACTTGAATTTTATAGAAAAAAGCGGCCTTGCTATGTGTCCTTTTTTTTGCAATTACCATTGTGCTAGCCCTCAATTAGTTCAGTAGTCAAATCTGAATTTGTGTTTAAAACTGGAAAAAGAATATCTGAATTTAAAATTAAGAATTTAGATTTCCCTCTACTTTTGATATTCATTTGTTAATCGAAAGTTTAGCCTTAAATCTATTGTTTATGAACACAAATAAAACTGTTGTTGATATTATCTGCAACAAAAGTAATCTCTTCCCTTGAATTTTAGAAAATCTGTATAAAACGATTGTCTGAAGTCATATAAGAAAAGCTTCTTTATGACTTATATTCTTTTTCTCATGAAAAAGGAATTTTCTTATGTAGAAATCTTGAAGTAAAAAACTTCACTTCTACTCTTATCAGTAAACCTATAAACTAATTTTTATGAAACAGTTATTTGATGATAGTTGACGAGCTTTTTCTTATAGTTAAAGATTTATGAATAATTGAATTATTTAGTCTAGTATAATTTATTAAGAAACTATGAAAAACTTGAATTTTAAAAAAACCTTAGGAATTATCATTGTTCTATTGATGGTCCCTCTTTGGGTATTTTCTCAAAACTTTATTGTGAAAGGTACAGTAAAGGATGCTTCTGGTGAAGCTTTACTTGGTGTAAACATATCTCAGGTTGGTACGGCTAATGGTACAGTATCAGATGTTAATGGTAATTTTCAGATCTCTGTTTCTCCAAATGCTAAATTACAATTCTCTTTCGTTGGATATTTAGGTCAGGTTATAGCGGTTGGAGAAAAAAGAACGTTGAATGTTGTTTTAAAAGAAGATAACAAAACTTTAGAAGAAGTTGTTGTTGTTGGTTATGGTACTCAGAAAAAAGCGGATTTATCATCGGCTATAGCTGTTCTTCCTACCAAAGAACTAAATAAAGTTCCTGGTGGATTGCAGGCAGGATTGCAGAGCTCGGTTCCTGGTGTTCAAATTACCAACGGAAGAATAAAGATTCGTGGTGTTGGTTCTATCAATAATACAGATCCTCTTTATGTAGTTGATGGTATGATTGGAGGCGCTGTGCCAGATGAAGCTAATATTGCAAGTATTCAGGTTTTAAAAGATGCAGCATCTTGTGCTATCTATGGTGCTCGTGGTGCTAATGGAGTTATTGTTATTACAACTAAACGAGGAACTTCCGGTGAAGTAAAGGTAGATTATGATGGATTTGCTGGTGTGAAAAACCTGTCACACAATATCGATATGCTTAACGGACAAGAATTGGCAGAACTTGTAAATGAGGAATTATGGAACGCAGGCAAAAGAAATGCTACTGATTATTTGGATGCATATAAAAATCCATCTGCTATAGGTGAAGGATATAATATGTTTAATGCATTGAAGCGTACAGGTCTTTATCAGAAACATAATCTCTCTATAAGTGGCGGTTCTGAAAATGCAAATTTTAGAGTAAACAGTCTTTATTCAACAGATAAACCTATATTTATTAAAGAAGATACTAAGAATTATGGAATGCAGTTTATCTCTGATTTTACGAAAGGTAAATTCAAATTCGGTGAAACTGTATCTATTAAACGTAGCAATCACGATTGGAGTGATAAAAACTTGCTAATTGCATTAAAATGGGCTCCAACTTTGCCTTTGTATGATGCTAATAGCTCAACAGGATTTGCTGGTGCTGGAAATGGTACAGACGTTGCAAATTCTTTGGCACAGGCTAATTTAAACTGGCATAAAGGTGAAACTACTTCCGTAAATGGTAATGCATGGATGACTTATGAAATACTTCCAGGTTTAAAATACAAATTCAATATGGGAGTTGACATGTATCGATATATGGTTCAGGATTATGAAGCAGAATATTCAATTCCATATCAAAACCATACACCTGATTCTTATTCCATGGCAAGCTATAAAACTAATAGACTTTTGTATGAGAATACTCTTTCTTATGAAAAAAGTATTGGTAAACATAGCTTAAATGCTTTGTTGGGAGTTTCTTCAGAAGAAACAAAGAGTTTGAGTGTAAGTGCCGGAGCACGTGCTATGCCAAGTGAAGATATTCTTATTCTAGGGGCTACTCAGGATGATAAATCAAAATCTGTTGATTCTTCAGTGGGACATGAATCTATGTTCTCTATGTTGGGACGAATTAACTATAGTTACGACAGTAAATATTTGCTAACATTCAACTTTAGACGTGATGGTTCTTCCAAGTTTAGTAAAAACAATCGTTATGGTAATTTCCCATCTTTATCCGCTGCATGGAGAGTAAGTCAGGAAAAATTCATGGAAAAGCTTCCATTTGTTAATGATTTTAAATTGCGTGCCAGCTGGGGTATGTTGGGTAACTCTAACATCGATTCTTACCAGTATCAAAGTACTATAGCATTTAGTAATATCTGGTATTATCTTAATAATGCCAAGAACGCAGGTGGACTTGCTACTACTCCTTCAAATCCAAATGTTAAGTGGGAAAGTCAATATTCTACAGACTTTGGTTTCGATCTTTCTTTGTTTGATAATCAGTTGTCATTTATATTTGACTATTATTACAAGAAAACATCAGATATGTTAGTGGCTGTGCCTATTTCATATGCTGCTGGTTATAGTGATAATAAACCTACACTTAATGCCGGAAGTATTGAAAATAAGGGACTTGAACTTGCTGTTTCATACAAAAAATCAATTGGTAAATTTGATTATTCAGTAACGGGTAATATTTCTACAGTAAAGAATAAGGTACTTAGTATTGGTTCTAATAATCAGATTATGGCAGGCAATGGCATCTCTAAAACTGCAGTTGGCAGATCTATCGGAGAATTCTGGGGATATGTAACAAATGGACTATATCGTACTCAGGCAGAATTAGATGCAGATAAGAAATTTGCGCCAAAAGCAGCATTAGGTGATGTTCGCTTTGTAGACAAAGATGGAAATGGAGTAGCAGATCAAGATTACATTGGAAATCCAATACCTAAATTCAGTTATGGATTAAGTGGAGATGTTAGTTATAAGTCTGGTTTCGGAACATTCGATATGGCCATGATTTGGCAAGGATCTATTGGTAATGATATTTATAATAAGACCCGTTATTTTGGCGAAGGCATGTATCACTATTACAACTGTTTCTCAAGTACGCTGAATCGTTACCGTGCCGAGGATCTGGAATTTGTTAACCCAATTTCAGGAGTAACTACTATTTATCCAAAGAATACAAATACAGATATGCCAAGAGCGGTTATAGGCGATCCAAATCAGAATATGCGTAATTCAAAACGTTATGTAGAAGATGGATCTTATTTAAGATTGAAAGCCTTGACTATTGGCTATACACTTCCTCAAAGCGTAACTAAGAAATTGAATATTAATAATCTGAGAGTATATATTGGTGGGAAAAACTTGATAACCTTAACTAAATATTCAGGCTTTGACCCAGAAGTAGGTGATCAGGATACAGGTGGCACAAACTTAACAAGAGGTGTTGATGGATCTAGTTCATGGGATCCTACATTCCCTAACTCAAGAGAATTTTTCGTGGGTGCTCAATTGTCGTTCTAAAGGTTGAATCTTTAAATTAAAAATACAATGAAAAAAATATCAAAATTCTGCTTATTGTGCAGTTCTGCAGCAATTCTAAGTAGCTGTGTGCCCGATATGGACTTGAATAATCCTTCGCAGTTATCTGTTGATACATATTATAAAACTGCAGCACAATTAGAACTTGCTGTAATACCGGCTTATCAGTGCTTGATTAGTTTTAATGGTGTTGAAGGTGGTTATGGTCGTGGGGCATATTATTATTTGTTACTTCCCGGAGATGATTTCGACCATACATTTAAATGTGTAGGAGAGGAACTTTATCCTGATACATATAGCACTCCTCCTAATCAAGGAAATATTACCAGTGGCTGGAAAGGGTACTTTGAAGGTGTTTATGCATCTAATACAGCCATTGAAAAAATAAGTAATTTTACTGGTGAGATATCTGAATCTGTTAAAAATAGATTGTTAGGTGAGGCCTATTTCTTGAGAGGTTTACATTATATGCACCTTTGTGCTATGTTTGGGGAAACAATTCCATTGGTTGATCATCCGGCACAAAATCAATCAGATTATTATCCTACTAATGCAAAGGCCGGAGAAATATATGCTTTGATTATTAATGATTTCAAAAAAGCTTCTGAACTTTTGCCGTTGCGTAGTGAGCTTTATGCTAATGTAGCTAACAAAGGACGTGCTACCAAAGGTACAGCGCAAGCATATTTAGCAAAAGCATATATGTATCGTCCTATTCTCGAGAAAGGAAAAACTGCTGAATTTGATAAAGCTGCTCCTTTATTGAAAGCTGTTATAGATAGTAAAGAATATAAGCTTATGGATAATTTTAGAGCTAATGGCTTGGGCGGAGATTATGAGAATAATGAAGAATCTGTATTTGAAGTCCAGATGTTCAATGGTACAAGCTGGTTGGGTGGAGATAATTCTGATTCATGGAAATGGCAAGAGATTGGAGTTCCTGACGGTACTGGTAGCTCTTGGTGGAATATAGCTCCGAATAAAAAGACTTATGATGAATTTGAAGATGGAGACCCAAGAAGATACATGACTCTATGGTGTCCTGATGGAGCAAAATATACCGAATTATCAGGTAATGTTGCTGACTGGAATTATATGATGGCACATTTGTCTTCAGATAATGATCATTATGGTACTAGAAAGGAATGTCCTGATTACCAGATTGGTGATATTGATGATGATATCAATACTCGTTTGATGCGTTATTCAGATGTATTATTAATGTATGCAGAGTGCTTAAGTGAAACCGGTAATGATAGTAAGGCTATTACAGATCCTACTGGCCCTAAATATTATATTCAGCAAGTTAGAGATAGAGCTAATAAAGTAGTTCCATCTGAACAGCCACATTTATGGTATCAACACTCTCCTGGTACAATTCCTAATGTTGATCAGTTATTATCAAGTGGTAAAGTTATCAATGGTGTTGCCATGAATAGCATAAAGAATATAATTGAACATGAACGTTATGTTGAATTATGTGGTGAATATTTACGCTATTTCGATTTACTTCGCTGGGGTATGGCTGATGCCAAATGGCTTGAACCATTGAAAACTTTAGGTTGGTCAGAAAAGGCAATGTATTTTCCTTTCCCTCAGTCTGAGTTGAACAATAATCCAAACCTGAAAGGTAACGATATGAATTAGTTTTTTTTGAATATTATATCTCTTTGCCCTGCACTATTTCTAAAAATAGTGCAGGGTTATTTTATGCAATTTTATAAAACATCTGCTTATCTGCTACTAAAATAGCTGAAATGCCTTGCTGGAAGTCTTTTTGACTGGTGGCAGATAAAAAAACATCTGCTACAAAAATGCATTGATCTGCTACTAATTTGTTTTATCCGCTACTAATTCTTCAATCTGCAATATTGTATTTGAATTCCTTATTATTTAAAAATTGAATTCTATTAAGATGTATAATTACTCACATTATCAAGTATATAGCTGTGAACTTAGAAATTTATAATGAACTATAAGTAAGCCCACATCTGTGAACCCATAAGTCTCCTTTCGAGAACCCATAAGCCCTGGAGTCAGAACTCATAAGTTTTCAGCCGAATGCTTACTTATCTCTATAGTCTTAAATAACTAGTTCACAAATAAAGATTTTTGTTTTACTAAGATTTCGAAAATGTATTCAGCATCAAAATAAGCTTCATAATTCTGCTAATAAAATAGTTAAATCTATAAATGAAACATTTTTGCACTATATCTATACCTGTTGTTACGTAATCAAAAGCATAAGATACATTTTTATTGTTTAGACTTTAGCCATCTTTATATTTTTGCAATACTTTGTTTTGATGTTTAAAAAACAGATTTCTGCATCTTAATACCGAAATTCAAATGAATTTGATATATCTAATTAATACTTTTTTATAATGAAAACATCTAAAATTAAATTTAGTTTTTTATTTGCGTTTATGGCTATATTCTCTTTATGCCAAACTGGTTCAGCGCAATCAGGTGTAAAGAAGAAGAGCTCACAGGTTAAGTCGAAAAATAATCCGACGTTTACACAGTTTGTATATCAGGGAGATGATGATGTATATAGAGAAAATCCATTGGGTGATGACGAGTTTTATAATCCTATTTTGCAAGGTTGTTATCCTGATCCAAGTATAACCCGTAAAGGAAATGATTATTATTTGGTTAATTCTTCTTTCTCTATGTTTCCAGGGGTTCCTATCTTTCATTCCAATGATTTGGTTAATTGGAAACAAATAGGGCATGTACTCGACAGAACATCTCAACTAAAAGTGGAAACTGCCGGTGTAAGTGCTGGAATATATGCTCCGGACATTAAATATAATCCTTATAATGATACTTTTTATATGATTACCACTCAATTTGCTTCTGGAATAGGCAATATGGTAGTTAAAACAAAGGATCCATTTAAGGGTTGGAGTGATCCTATTAAATTAAATTTTAATGGCATTGACCCTTCTATCTTCTTCGATGATAACGGAAAAGCTTATATTGTGCATAATGATGCTCCTGATAAAGGAAAGGAACTGTATAATGGACATAGGGTGATTAAAATCTGGGAATATGATTTAAATACAGATCAGATTATTCTGGGAACAGATAAAATTATTGTTGATGGGGGAGTAGATCTTAAAAAGAGACCAATTTGGATTGAAGGACCTCATTTATACAAAAAGGACGGTCGCTACTATTTAATGTGTGCTGAAGGCGGTACAGGCGATTGGCATAGTGAGGTTATTTTTGTGAGCAATAGTCCAAAAGGACCTTTTATTCCATCTGGAAACAATCCTATTCTTTCACAAAGATATTTGCGTCCTGAAAGAAGAAATAAAGTAGATTGGACTGGGCATGCCGATCTTGTTGAAGGTCCGAGCGGAAAATATTATGGAGTTTTTCTAGCTATTCGTCCTAATGAAAAGAATTTCGTAAATAGTGGTCGCGAAACTTTTATACTTCCTGTTGATTGGAGTGGTGAGTTCCCTATTTTTGAAAATGGTCTTATTCCAATGGAACCTAAATTGAAATTACCAAAAGGTGTTGTAAATCTTCAGGGAAAAGAAGGCTTTTTGCCAAATGGTAATTTTACTTATACAGAAAATTTCACCTCTCCCAATTTAGCTTATACATGGATTGGAATGAGAGGCCCTCGTGAAGATTTTATTCATATCAATCCTAAGGGTGGTGTACAGATTATGCCTTTCAACGTGAATATTAAGGAAGTAAAACCAGTGTCTTCTCTTTTTTATAGACAACAGCATAAAAATTTCACTGCTACAACAGTTTTGAATTATCAGCCTAAAGTAGAAAATGATTTGGCTGGATTAGTTTGCTACCAGTCTGAGAGGTTTAACTATGTTTTTGGAATTACAAAAGTTAAAAAGGATACATATATTTTGTTGCAAAGAACTGAGAAAGGAAACTCTGTAATTCTGGCAAGTGCAAAAATTGATGCATCAAAGCCTGTTCAATTGCAAGTAACAGCTAAGAGTAATGATTATAGCTTTAGCTATTCCGAAAACAATGGTGAATTTAAGAATTTAGGAGGAATTGTGTCAGGAGATATTCTTTCGACTAACATAGCCGGTGGATTTACCGGAAGTTTAATTGGTTTGTATGCTACTTCGATTAATGATGCTTTACCTGAATAGAAAAAGGTAGATTTTGGTTTAATTTATTCCTAGCACACTCAAGGTAATTACCACACTTGAGTGTGCTGAATAAATTAGATAAATAGATTCTAAAAAGGAGAACTATATTAAAATCAATTATTCTTCTTTCTGTTCCATATATTCTTTCGGACTCATTCCATACAACTCTTTAAATGCTGTAGAAAAATATGTAGCATTAACAAATCCTGTAGCAAATGCTACTTCACTTATATTTTGATTTCTATCTTTTAATAATGCTGCAGCCTGTTGTAACCTTACATTGCGAATAAAATCACGAGTAGTTTGATTTGTAAGCTCCTTCATCTTTCGATGTAGATGAACTCTGCTGATTCCAACTTCAGAAGCTAATATTTCTACACTAAAGTCTATATTGCTTATATTTTTATTTATCACAGACATTATTCTTTCCAATAACTTTTCGTCGGGTGCTTTCAGACATATTTTATCAATCTTATCTTCCTGAATTTGTTGGCCTGTCAGGTTGTTCTTCAAACACTCTCTGCTTTTTATTAAATTCTGGATTGTTTTTCTTACAATATCAATGCTGAAAGGCTTTGTAATATAGCTATCAGCGCCAACTTCCAATCCTTCTATATTATCTTCTTCTGTGGTTTTTGCTGTTAGTAGAATAACAGGAATATGATTGATATTAATATTCTGTTTAATCTTATGGCAAAGTTCAATCCCATCCATTTCTGGCATCATCACATCACTAATAATTAAATCCGGAGCCTTCTTTAATATTGTTGAAAGAGCCTCTTTTCCATTACAACTTTCTGTAATATGGAATTCATGTCCTAATTCGTGTCTTAGATATTTACGAATTTCTTCATCATCCTCTACAATTAATATTTTATACTTAGTCTTTATTCTTACTTGTGCATTATCAATGTTTTCAATTGTTTCAGTTACCATTACAGAGCTATCTTGATTAATTATATCTGTAATTTCTGCATCATTAGCAATTTCTTCGGGAATTAAGAAATCATTGCCTAGTGGCAGACGTATTATAAATCTACAGCCTTTTCCATCTTCATTATTTTCAGCCCAGATTTTTCCATGATGTAGTTGCACCAATGATCGTGTAAGATGAAGTCCTATACCAGTACCAATATTTGAATTGTTCTGACTGTTATTTATCTGGTAAAAGCGTTCAAAAATACGCTCAATCTCCTCTTTTTTAATCCCAATCCCATTATCAGATATAATGATTTCGTAATATTTTCTTGGCTTGTCATTTTCGTCATTATCCTCTCCAATATGAATGCAAGTGCTTATCTCTCCATTTTTAGGCGTAAATTTGAATGCATTAGAAAGTAGATTCAAGATAATCTTATCAAAGTTATTAGGATCTATCCATGCTTTTAATTCAGGTATATCTGACTGAAAATTCAGTTTTATTTGTTTATTGATAGATTGACTCTCAAAGATCTTAACAAGATCATGCGTGAAATTTACGATGTCAGTTTCACGGAATTTTAGAACCATTTGTTTCTTGTCTATTTTTCGAATATCCATTAATTGATTCATTAAGGCAAGAATTCGTTTAGAATTTCTAAAAATGGTATGATATGACTTTTGTCGCTCTTCATCTTTGTCTATTGTCATAAGTTTCTGCAATGGACTAATAATTAGAGTCATTGGAGTTCGTATCTCATGAGATATATTGATAAAGAACTGAAGTTTAGCCTCATTGATTTCTTCAGCATGTTCTTGTTGTTGAATCTTTAGTTTAATTTTACGTCTTTGCATAATTTGCTGTCGCGTAAAATATAAAGCAGTAATGATTAGAATGAGATAGATAAATTTCGCACCAAGAGATGCATACCATGGTGGTGATATAATAATTGTAATTTCTTTTATGTCAGAATAAGTTTCGTAATACTTCGCTTTTACTTTAAAATGATATTTCCCAGGAGCTAAATTGTCGAATGATACATGATTTTCTCCTGGCTGAAGAGTATTCCAATTATTATTGTTTAAAGCATACATAAAAGTAATTCGTTCAGGATTGCAGAACTCCATTGCTGAGAATTCAACGCGGAAAGAGTTATCGCTTGCTGCAAGATGGAATTTTTTCGCTTCAGAAACAGCAGTATCAATAACGTTATATGAGCCAGATTTATCTCCTTTATTGATAGCCTGATCATGAATATAAAATCCAGTTATACGTATATCAAGTTTTTTGGCTGGATTAGTTATTTTTTCAGGAAAAAATGATGTAACTCCATTAACTCCTCCAAAAATAATTTCACCGCTTTTGTCTCTGAATAAAGCATTTTTGCTGAATTCATTACCTTGCAGGCCATCGTCTGCATAGTAATTAGTGAATGTTTTTTTTGTTGGATTATATTTAGATATGCCATAATTTGTACTAATCCAAAGATTCCCTTGTTTGTCTCCGCAAATTCCACAAATAACATTACTCGGCAATCCGTTTTTCATATCAAATGATGTTATCTGTTGATTCTGAGGATTGAGGCATAATATACCTTCTGAGGTTCCAATCCAGATATATCCTTTTTTATCTTCAAATATAGTGTAGATAATATATCCGCTCAAAAGTTTGTTTGTATTATATGTTGATACAAAATTCTTAGTTTTCAAATCCAGGCATCCCATTCCATCAAACGTTCCGATATATAATTTGTTATTGTGAGTCAGTAGCATAGCTGTAACCCAGCGATTATGTAACGTATTTCGCTTTTTATTATATCCTTGTACAGAAGGATAGTGCACCACCTGATTATTTTTTATATTCATGGAATATACTCCAGAACCCATTGTTCCAAGCCACAAATTTTTATTTTTATCTTCTACAATACTAAATACACAATCGGTATTCATTTTTTGTATATATTCGCAATGGCCGGTTTCTTTGTTTAATTTAGCCAAACCTTGGAAAAAGGAACCTACCCATAGATTTTGGTCTGAATCTTCAAAAAGACTTATGATTGTAGAAGGAACATTTGAACCATTTTCCTGACTAAAATGTGATTTAACTTCTCCATTTGGAGCAACACTGTATATACCATCGTTATCTGTTCCAATCCATAAAACTCCTTTATGGTCTTTGCATACCGACATGATACAATTAGAGCCAATGTTGTTTTTTAAAATAGATTTATGACCAATATATTTAAAATTACTCCGATTGGCTGGCAATAGCATTACACCTTTTTGAAAAATGCCTAACCAGAGATCTCCTGCTTTATCTTCAATAATAGAGTGAATTTTAGATTTTGTAAAATCGAAAGTCGGAATGTTGTATTTGTTTTCTACAAATTTCTTGTAAATCGGATCATAGATTTTTAAGCCTTTTCCATCTGTTCCAACCATGATTTGGCGTTGCTTATTTACATAAAGGGTTTTTATTGGAAGCTTAGTTGGGTAAGAAATAACATCGAAGGAATTGGTCAATGCATTATATGAAAACAATCCTTTATTCAGACTTCCGACATATATTTTATTATCAGGTCCAAAACACATGCATGAGATGTCAAGATTTACCAGTCCTGGTTCATTTAGATATTGTTTAGTTTCTTGTTTCTTGCCTGAAGTTATGCAGAATACTCCTTTCCCTTCAGTTCCAATCCAAAGATTGCCTTTATTATCTTCCTGAATAGTAGTAATAAAAAAACTTGGTATTGAACGAAGTACAACTTGTTTGGCTTGCTTACTGTTTCTTTTTAATAAGAACATACCATGACCAGCTGTTCCAATTAAAATGTCTCCATTTTTTCTTTCGTAAATAATATGGATATGAGCATCTAGAGGCTTGTTATTCTTGGCTGATAATAGTGGTATATCTGTGAATTTTCCGGAAGCATAGTCGTATTGTTGCAAACCATTTACATATCCAATATAAAGATTGTGTTGGCTATCATTAAAAACAGATAGTACATAATTGCTTTTGATACTTGATTTGTCTTCTTTTTTATGTTTAAAGGTTAGGAATTTAGCCCCATCGTAATAATTAAGACCATCTTCTGTAGCAATCCAGATATTTCCTTTCGAGTCTTGAGTAACCTTATTGACCATGCTGCTGGATAATTCCTTGTCAACAGTAAATAATTTCCCGGATTGAGCAAACCCACAGATGGAAAAACAGAATAATAGAAAAATTGAAATTTGTGTTGCTCTCATAAATATATGATTAATGTTATACTGCAAAATTAGTTATTTATAGCTAAAATAGGGTAAGTATTGTGAAATATAAAATGTGATGTTACATAAGCAAAGGATTATGTAACATTAATGCGGGGATTGTAATGTATGCAAAAGGATGTGTTTTTTTATTCTATTATTAGATACAAATTGTGAGTATATTTGTATGATGCATATGCAAAATAGAACTTTAATGTGTTTTATTTTGTTTCAGCATTTTTTTGTTAACCAAATACAGACTCAATAATTGAAGGGTAAAGTATATATGAAAAACTTAAATTTGAATGAGAACTAAACTACTCCTTTTAACTTTCTTGTTATCTGTAATCTCATTGCATTCCTCAAATGTGAAGTTTTACGATATAAACTCTTTGTATGGAATTTCAATGCGAATGGCAACGTCTATTTGTAAAGATAAAAAGGGCTTTATTTGGGCTTCCACTAAACTGGGGATTTTAAGGCTTGCCGGAGATGATTATCGTATTTATCAACTTCCATTTGAAAATACAGATATAATATCTGTGAAACTTGTGTATGCAAATTCAGGCTTATTTGCTCTTTCAAATAATGGTCAGTTATTTCATTACAATGCTATTAAAGACCAATTTGAACTATTGATTAATATGGGCAAGTCTATGAATAATACACATTTAGTGACTGGTGGTATACTTGTAGATAATGCTAATTGTTACTGGGCTGCTTCTTCGTCAGGTTTATTAAGATATCATAATGGGGCTCTTACACATATTCAGGATTCTGAAGAAGTATATTGTTTAACCTGGTATGACTCTAATCGATTTTTCCTTGCCAAGCCAACTGGAATATGGCTATTTGATAAACAAACAATGAAAGGAACAAGGCTTTATAAAAATACTCCAAAAGCCGATTTGCATGTTTCCAGATTTTTTTATGACAATAAAATGAAGAGGCTTTGGATTGGAACATCCTGGAATGGCTTGTTTTATTATGATTTAAGTAGGCATGCTTTGTGCCCAGTAAAAATAAATGGTTTTCCTAAACAACCTATCCTCGCAATTGAAGCAAATTCCGATTCCACAATTTTAGCGGGTATAGATGGACAAGGCATTTGGGAGGTGAATAAGCAAGGAACAAAGGTGTTAAATGTATATAAAGAGGATGTTAATGATCCGTCATCACTTCCTGGAAATGGCGTTTATGACATCTATAATGACCAAAATAAGCGTATTTGGGTTTGTACTTATGGCGGTGGAGTCTCTTTCTTTGATAAAACATCTGCTCAGGTACATCAATTTACTCATACTGTGAATAATGCCAATTCCTTAGTCAATAATAATGTTAACAAGATTATACAGGACAGGAGAGGAAATATATGGATGGCTACAGATAATGGTATTAGCTGTAAGGAAGCCGGAACCGGAAATTGGAAAACATTTTATCAAAATGAGCATAATCAGGCTCCCGTATTTATATCACTATGCGAAGATGATAAAGGACGAATATGGGCGGGAACTTATTCTTCTGGTATTTATGTCCTTGACGGACGTACTGGTCGTGAATTAGCCCATTATTCGAATGGAACTAAAGGATTTTCTTTAGAGAACAACTTCGTATTGGATATTTTTAAAGATAGTAATGGAGATCTTTGGATAGGAGGGGTGCCGGGAAAACTGATATGTTATCTTTCAAAAGAAAATAAATTCCGAAATTACCCAACGCGGCCCATTAATACTTTTGGAGAATTAGCACCCAATAAAATTCTTTTAGCTTGCACTTATGGATTATGCATTCTGGATAAAAAAACAGGAATAATAAATGCTTTGCAAGAAGGATACTTAGTTCACGACATGGCAGTTATAAAAGATGAAATATGGATTTGCACAAGTGGGGAAGGCTTAATAAGATATAATTATAGAACGCATAAAACTCAAAAGATAACAACAGTATCTGGATTACCGTCTAATTTTGTAAATAGCATAATGTATGCCGGAGGATATTTATGGTTGGGTACAGAGTGTGGCTTGTGCCGGTTGAATCCAAAGAATATGGAGATGCTTACATATAATACTGTTTATCCGTTATCTAGGGTGTCTTTTAACAGGAGTTCACGTTGCAGGCTAAATAACGGGCAATTAATTTGGGGAACGAGTAATGGGGCTGTTTGTTTTTCTCCCCAATCATTATCGAAGAGTCAATCGAATGGAAATATCTTTTTTCAGAATTTAACCATTGCAGGCCGCTCTATCCGTAACAATCTGAACATTCCATTAGACAGCTTGGAAGAAGTATCATTGAACTACGATCAAAATACCTTGCAATTAGAACTTTTATCAATAGGAAGTGTTTCCGGAGCTAAATTTTCCTGGATGTTAGAGGGCTTTGATAATACATGGAGCCAGCCTTCTGAAAATAGGTTTATTCATTATTCGAATATACCAAATGGAACTTATGTCTTGAAAATAAGGTTATATTCTCTTTCGCATGTAATTGCTGAGCGATCATTAAGTATAACTATTGTTCCACCTTTTTGGAAGACTTGGTGGTTTCAACTTTTTCTGTTAGCAATAATAGCTGGGGTTATTTATATATCTTTAAAATATTATATAGAGCGGTTCAAACAGCAACATAACGAAGAGAAAATTCGCTTTTTTACTAATACTACTCATGATATCAGAACGTCTCTTACACTAATAAAGGCTCCTATGGAGGAATTGGCTAATGAAAATAATCTGTCTGATACTGGCAGATATTATCTTTCGTTGGCTACTGAACAAGCAAGACGCCTTTCTGCTGTTGTAACTCAATTAATGGATTTTCAGAAAGTTGATATCAGAAAAGAACAGCTGTCTCTAGCTCAGATAGATATTGTGAAGATGATTGAGTACCGTAGGTTGATGTTCGAATCATTTGCAAAAAAACAAAATGTAAAATTGCAATTTGTTTCACAACAGGAATGTTATCAAACAGCTGTAGATGAATTGATGATAGAGAAAGTTATTGATAATCTTATTTCTAATGCTATTAAATATTCACATCCGGATAGTGAAGTTCTGATAACTGTAAAATGTGAAACCGACAAATGGACCATGGAAGTAAAAGATAGTGGTATTGGAATTAGTAAGAGGGCTCAAAATCATTTATTTAGAGAATTTTACCGTGGTGAAAATGCTATAAATTCAAAGATTGTAGGTTCTGGTATCGGTCTTCTTCTAGTGAAAAAATATGTAGAAATGCATGATGGCACAATTAGTTGCGTTAGTGAAGAGAATGTTGGTTCAACTTTTAGAATGGTTATACCTTTTAAAGAATATATTGATCAGAGTAATAAAACAAATGCTAGAATACAAGAACCAGTAACTTATACTTCTAATGAAGCTGATTCCGAATTGCCGTTAGAATCTGAAGAACCATCGAAATCAAAAATGCATATTCTGATTGTTGAAGACAATGATGATCTTAGAAATTTTATGCAATATCCACTTAAAGCTGACTTTGAAATCTTGTTAGCCGAAGATGGTGTCTTAGCTTGGGATATCATTCAAAAACAGATGCCAGATTTGGTAGTTTCAGATGTAATGATGCCTAATATGGATGGATTCGAATTATGCCGGTTGATGAAGTCAACTTATGAAACTTCTCATATTCCAATAATATTACTTACTGCTCTATCCGGAGAAGCAGATCAAATTCATGGATTAGGTTTAGGAGCGGATGATTATTTAACTAAGCCTTTTGATATGATTCTTCTTTCGCAAAAAATAAAATCGATAATAAGGAATCGGGAAATCGTTAAGGAAAAGGCTTTAAAGTTAATAAAGGGGTCTGATAATGATGAAGAACGAATTTTGGTAAACGAATTTAATGACAAGTTTGTAAAGAAAATGCTGGAAGTTGTCCGGGCTAACATGGCAAATACAGAATTTGGAAAAGAGGATTTTGCTTTTTCTATGAATATCAGTTCGTCATTGCTTTATAAAAAGGTGAAGTCTTTAACAAATCAATCACCAACAGATTTTATTAAAATGGTCCGACTTGATTATGCATTGGAATTATTACAAAGTCATAAGTATACTGTTACAGAGGTGAGTGAATATTGTGGTTTTTCTTCTCTTGGATATTTTAGTACAGTATTCAAAAAGCATTTTGGAAAATCACCTACTCAAATATAGTATTAGAGTTCTTGTCTATGTAAAATTGATAAAAGATATATTGTAATAAGGAATAATATCACAATATATCTGGAATTAAAAACTAAATATCTTAATTCCAAAGTGAAAAGATCTGTCTGAACATACTTTTGCATAGAAGAAAGAAAAAACCGTTTTATAATTTGGTGACCTTATTTCTTCTATTAACAGTCTGTTTTTTTGAATATTTGAGAGTACATTAGATAAGTTTTTTTGGTTTAAAAATTTGATTAGTTTGTGATTATTGATTAGGTTAGTGTGATCGGAGATTGGAGTGAATTTTCACTCCAATCTTTATTCTTGCTCAAAATTTTAAAGATTTGTTTTAGAATAAAAATTACTGGAAAGAAATTTTTAAAATAATATTTTAGTATCTCTTAAATTAGTTGCTGGTATCTTTTTAATCTTAAAGAAGTAATTGTAAATCACGATAAGATGAAGACTTTAAAATATGAAAATGCGATTATAATTGTTTTAACTCTGTTAGCAATTGTAGTACCAATTACCTCTATGTCTCAGAACCCTGTTATTCAAACAAATTTCGTAGCAGATCCGGCTCCTATGGTTCATGATGGCGCCGTATATCTTTATACTACGCATGATGAGGATAAAACAATAAACAATTTTTTCACGATGAACGACTGGAGATGTTATTCTTCCAGGGATATGGTGAATTGGACTGATCATGGGGCTGTATTTTCTTATACCGGTTTTAGTTGGTCAAGAGGGGATGCATGGGCTGGCCAATGTATTTATAGGAATGGTAAATTTTATTTTTATGTTCCTGTCAATCAAAAAAATGGAGGAAATGCTATTGGTGTTGCTGTATCCGATAGTCCGACTGGACCATTTCATGATGTTCTCGGATCACCTTTGCTTGTAGGTTATGGATATATTGATCCTACAGTGTTTATTGATGATGATGGTCAGGCTTATCTGTATTGGGGAAATCCACATCTTTATTATGTCAAACTAAATAAAGATATGATTTCGTATGATCAGAAGGTTGGAGTAGTAAAGATTCCTCTTACTGAAGACGGATTTAAGCTAAGAATAATTAATGCACATAAAACATTTTCGTGGTCTAAATCTATTGATGGATTGGCTTCTCACAGCATTAAAGGTGTTGATAATAAATATTACTGGTATGTTAGTGCGATAGATAAAAGTACCAACAACAAAGTTATCGGAGTGGCAATAGGAGATAAGGCTATTGGACCTTTTGTTGATTTATTGGGTAAGCCGTTGATTACAGAAAATTGTGGTCAGGGCAATATTAATCCTACTGTAATTGTAGATAATGATAAGCAATCCTATCTTACTTGGGGTGATACGGAATTGTGGTATGCAAAACTCAACAGTAATATGATCTCGTATGATCTGAATGCTGGCATTAACCCAATTCCTTCAGACAAAACGGATTGGTTTGCTTCAAAAATTAAAGAAACGAAGAATGCTACAGAGAAAAGAGCTACTACTTATGAAGAGGGGCCTTGGTTTTTCAAACGTAACAGTAAATATTACCTTCTTTATCCGGCAGGAGGAGTTCCAGAACATTTAGCTTACTCTACAAGTATTAGCCCTACAGGACCTTGGGTTTATGGTGATACAATTATGCAGGTAATTAAAGAAGGTGGTGCATTTACCAACCACCCGGGATATATTAATTTTAAAGGGAAATCATATCTCTTTTATCATAATGGAGCGTTAAAAGGGGGCGGGGGCTTTAAACGTTCTCTCTGCATCGAACCGTTTAACTTTAATACAAATGGTACAATTCCATTGATAATCACTACAAAAGAAGGTGTTATTGAAAGTGCCTCCAAATTAAACCCATTTAAGAGAATTGAAGCCGAAACTATTGCATGGGAAGAAGGAGTTGAGACAGAAAAAGATGCAAAAAGCGGCGTTTATGTTACCGATATCAATGATGGCGATTATATAAAAGTGCGTAGTGTTGATTTTGGCATAGGAACTAAGATCTTTGAAGCAAGTGTTGCTACAGCTTCGTTGGGAAGCAAAATTGAAATTCATGTTGACAGCAGAGATGGAAATCTTTTAGGTGTTTTAGAAGTGAAGAATACAGAAGGAGCACTAAAATGGAAGACGAGTTCGTGCAAAGTGAAAAAAATAAAAGGAGTCCATGATGTTTTCTTTGTGTTTAAGGGTGGTAATGGCAATTTATTCAATTTTGATTGGTGGAGATTTCTAAAATAAGCTTTCTATTAATAGATCTTGATGATTCAGAAATGAAAAATAATATTCTTAAGGACAGATTAAAACTTTTGCCTAATTATAAATAGTATATTAAAATAGAATCACTGGAATAAAATGTTTTATCGGTACAATTCTTAAATCTGATTTGTGCATTTATTTAAAATAACTTTGATTATTAACCTCTATAGTCTTGTTACAACTTTATTAAAAAGTATTTATATGAAAAAAACAACTTTAATCGTTTTAGTATTACTCTTTTCTTTCGCTGGAGTTCTCTTTGCTAAGCAACCAGAACCAATAAAAGTAAGAGAAGGATTAATTCAAGGAATTTATGAAGATGGATTGACTGTATATAAAGGTGTTCCGTTTGCAGCTCCACCCGTGGGAGATTTACGGTGGCGAGCACCACAATCGGCTGATAAGTGGGAAGGTGTGAAACAAACCATACAGTTTGCTCCAGCTCCTATGCAATTTGGAAATCCTTCATCGGGTAAAAGTGAAGATTGCTTGTACCTGAATGTTTGGACTCCCGCAAAATCAGCTGATGATCATATTCCGGTGCTTGTATGGATCTATGGTGGCGGATTTAGCTTTGGTTCAACTTCTGAAGCTGTTTACGATGGAAAAAAGCTGGCTGATAAAGGTGTCGTTTTGGTAAGTATTGCCTATCGTGTAGGGCAACTTGGCTTTTTGGCTCATCCGGAATTAAGCAGTGAAAGTCCAACTCATACTTCTGGAAACTATGGTTTGCTCGATCAGATAGCTGCTCTCAAATGGATTAAAGAAAATATAGCAGCATTTGGTGGCGACCCTAATAAAATTACTGTTTTTGGAGAATCGGCAGGGGCTATTTCTGTTAGTATGTTATGCGCTTCTCCATTGGCTAAAAGATTGTTTCAGGGAGCAATTTCACAGAGTGGTGGTTCGTTTGGTCCAACACGCCCGACAACATTTCCCGGTGAAAATATGAAAACTCTTCAACAAGCAGAAGCTGATGGGCTTATTTTCGCCCAGAAAGCAGGTGCTTCAACTATAGCCGATCTTCGTAAGATGCCGGCAGATAAGCTTCCTTCTGGTTTTGGATTGCCTGGTGGCTGGCCCATTGTAGATGGTTCTGTAATTCCCGATGATCAGTATAAATTGTATGAAGCAGGAAAATTCAATGATGTCTCTGTGCTCATTGGTTATAATTCAGATGAAGGTGCAAGCTTCTCACCAGGAAGAACTCCGGAAGAGTATATTGAGGGAGTGAAGCAGCGCTACGGAAAATTTGCCGACGAACTGATAAAAGCCTATCCAGTCGGAGAAAATTCCGTCCCAAAAACCGCACGTGATTTAGCCCGTGATGCTGCATTTGGCTGGCAAACATGGAGCTGGGCCAGACTTCAAAGTGAAAAAGGCAAATCTAATGTTTATTATTACTATTTTGATCAGCATCCCGATTATCCAAAAGACTCTCCACGCTATGGTTATGGTTCACCCCACGGTCAGGATGTTGCCTATGTTTTCTTAAACTTAGATGCTTCCAATCCGCAAATCACTAAATCCGATCTGGAAATATCAGAAGCTATGGGGACTTACTGGACTAACTTTGCAAAATATGGCAATCCAAATCCAATTGGAAGTTCGGAATGGCCTGCATTTAGTCAATATAAACCATCGGTAATGCATTTTAGCCAAAAAGCATATATTGGTGAGGTTCCAAGTCTTGAATCACTCAAAGTTTTAGACACTTATTTTAATTGGAGAAGAAGTCCGGAGGGTAATATCTGGGCAAAATAGAAAGAAAAATGAAAAGAAATTTAATTTATTTGCTGCTCTTACTCTTTTTTGTTTCCGAAAATGTAAAATCCCAAAACATAAATTCAGAGAAGAATGATTCTTTATACAAAGACTTCAAAACTGAATTTATTTGGGAAGCAAAAGTGAAAATTGGAAGCATGATAAATGTTGGCGAGAGCAAACGTGGTACAAGAAGAATTATTCCAATTATTGGAGGTACTTTTTGTGGACCAAAAATTAAAGGCGAAATTTTGCCTGGAGGTGATGATAGACAATTGGTTCGTCCGGATGGTGATACAGAATTATATGCGCGTTATCTCTTGAAAACGAACGATGGATATATATTCCAAGTCATAAATCAGGCATTGATTCATACAGACAATAGCGTAAACTCATTTTATTGTAAATCGGTTTTGGATATTGAGGTGCCAAACAATAGTCCTTACAATTACCTTAACCATGCTATTTTTCTGGGAACTTTAACCATGCCTGATTTAAAACCGGGAGATGAACCGTATGTAATAATCAAAATGTATAAAGTGTTATAATAAGAATAGAGGTTAATGTTTTACATACTATTTTGAATTATCATAGTTTTTATATTTTGATTGAATTGATAAACTTACATTTGCTTCTAACTAATAATCAAAAAACAAATTTATAATATATCCCAATGAAATCTAAGATAATAACAGGGCTTTTATTTCTCAGTTCATTAGCTGTGTTTCCTCAGAAAATAAAAGTTGTTTCGCCTAATAAAAAGATAGTAATTGGACTTTTTAATACAAAGAACTCTGAAACAGGTGAGTGGTATTTAGGGGTTAAGTATTCGAATAATGATAAAACATGCGAAGCTATACCGCAAATATCGTTAGGACTTGCTCGATTTGATCAGGATTTCTCGAAAGATTTAAAATTTCTGAAGGCTAGTACCCCCATTTTAATAAACGAACAATATTCTGTAGTGCATGGTAAACGATCACAATGCAGTAATTCGGCAAGTGAAGCGGTCGTTTCTTTAGAGAATCCCCAAAAATCCAAGTTAAACATTATAATCAGGGCTTACAATGATGGTGTTGCATTCAGATATGAATTTTCTGATAAGAAAGGTTCTTTTGTTGTAAATGATGAACTGACTACCTATTGTATACCTGATAGTACAAAAAGATGGATGGAGAAATTTAATCCTGCCAACGAAGGTCTTTATACAACAATGAACGACGGGGACATTCAACAAGACTGGGGGTATCCTGCACTTTTTAATATACCTGATAAAGATTGTTGGTATTTGATCCATGAGGCTGATTTGGGGAGAAATTATTGTGGAACAAAGTTATCTAACATTGCTGAAAAATCGAAATACAAAGTCGTTTTTCCTGATCAATGGAATGGGAGAGGACAAGGTGAAACAAAACCAACTATTACCCTTCCATGGAAATCGCCATGGCGTGTAATTGTTATTGGTAATCTTGCTGATATTGTGGGATCTACGTTGGTCGATGATGTATCTTCACCTTCAACTGTTACCAAAACGGATTGGATTAAGCCAGGCGTAGTATCATGGAATTACTGGTCGGATAATCACGGAACTAAAGACTTCAAAACAGTGTGCAAGTTTGCCGATTTGGCTGCTTCAATGGGATGGCCGTACACTTTGCTTGATTGGGAATGGGATGCAATGGGCAATGGAGGAAATTTGGAAGATGCTTTAAAATATATTCATTCATTAGGTGTAAAACCTTTAATGTGGTATAACTCAGGAGGAGATCATACCTGGGTTTCTGCTACTCCAAAAGATAGAATGTTGATCCATGAAAACAGAATGGAAGAGTTTGCCAGACTAAAAAAAATGGGTGTTGCGGGCGTGAAAATTGATTTCTTTGAGAGTGAAAAACAAAACATGATTAAGTATTATCTTGATATTTTGGACGACGCGGCTAAATTCGAGATGATGGTGTATTTTCATGGTTGTTTGGTTCCTCGTGGTTGGGCTCGTACATATCCACACTTGATGACTTACGAAGGAGTACGCGGAGCCGAATGGTATAACAATGGTCCGGAATTTACCACAACAGCTCCTGAACATAACACCATTTTGCCTTTTACACGAAATGTGGTTGGATCTATGGATTATACACCGGTAACGTTTACTAATTCCCAATTCCCACATATTACATCATATGGACATGAGCTTGCCCTAAGTGTAGTGTTCGAGTCAGGCTTTCAGCACATGGCTGATCGCCCGGAGGGTTATTACGATTTACCCGATGCTGCTAAACATTTTCTTATGGAAGTGCCTAATGCATGGGATAATACTAAATTAATTGACGGATATCCCGGAAAGGACTTAATTATAGCCCGAAATAAAGGTAATGTATGGTATATTGGAGGTATAAGTGCAGAAAAAAGTCCAAAAATCAAAACTCTGACATTCAATTATTTGCCCGAGGATGTAAAATACAAACTAACATTAATAGCAGATGGTGAACACGATAGGAAACTCGTTACACAATATATGGTTATTGATAAATCGAGTACGGTAAAAGTAAGATTATTGGGTAGGGGTGGTTTTGTTGCTTCTCTGAAACCAATTCATTAGTAAATGTGTATATATATTATGAAAAAATCAACACAGTTAATTATCAAAAAGGGATTGTTTATAGGAATAACCCTTTTATTCTCAGTAAATTCATGGGCTCAGCAATTGCCTTATAAAAATCCTAATTTAAGTTCTGAAGAGCGTGCTAAAGATCTGATATCTCGCTTAACCTTAAGTGAAAAAGCAACTTTAATGTGTGATATATCAGATGCTATTTCACGTATGGGAATCAACAAATTTAATTGGTGGAGTGAAGCGTTGCATGGTCTTGCCAATAATGGGAACGTTACAGTTTTCCCCGAACCAATTGGAATGGCTGCTTCTTTTGATGATGAATTGCTATATCGTATTTTCAATGCAGTTTCGGATGAAACACGAGCTAAATATAATGAAGCCAGAAAAAACGGTCAGGAAAATGCACGTTTTCTAAGTCTTTCAGTTTGGACACCAAACGTTAATATATTCCGTGATCCAAGGTGGGGACGCGGTCAGGAAACTTATGGAGAAGACCCTTACCTGACTTCACGTATGGGAATTTCTGTTGTAAAAGGACTTCAAGGTCCTTCAGATGCTAAATACAGAAAACTTTTAGCTTGTGCCAAACATTTTGCTGTTCACTCAGGACCAGAATGGAGTCGGCACTCTTTAAATATTAACGATGTTAATCCTCGGGAATTGTGGGAAACATACCTTCCTGCTTTTAAATCATTGGTTCAGAAAGCAGATGTTCGTCAGGTAATGTGCGCTTATCAGCGTTTGGATGATGAACCTTGTTGTGGAAGCACTCAATTGCTACAACGAATTTTAAGGGATGAATGGGGGTATAAGTATATGGTTGTTTCTGATTGTGGTGCCATATCTGATTTTTATACAAGTCACAAAGTGTCATCAGATGCTGTTCATGCTGCTTCAAAGGGAGTGTTAGCCGGAACAGATGTAGAATGCCAATGGTCTGATCACCTTTACAAACAATTGCCGGATGCTGTTGCTAAAGGGTTGATTTCAGAAGAAGAAATAAATAAACACCTGTTGAAGGTCTTGATTGGACGTTTTGACTTGGGTGAAATGGATGATGATAATCTGGTTTCATGGTCTAAAATTCCTATGTCGATTGTAAATAACGATGAGCACAGAAAACTGGCCTTAGATATGGCACTTGAATCAATGACGCTTCTTCAGAATAAAAACAATATTCTTCCATTAAATAAATCAAAAAAAATAGCAGTCGTTGGTCCAAATGCTAATGATAAACCTATGCTTTGGGGAAATTATAATGGAACTCCCGTAAGAACGATTACAATTCTTGATGGTATTGCTTCTAAACTTTCTGCAGATAAGGTTCTTTATGAGAAAGGATGCGATTTGGTAGAGGATAAAGTGACCGAAAGTTTTTTCTCTCAATGCTCTATTGACGGAAAGAAGGGCTTTAAGGTTAGTTATTGGAATAATAAGGATTTCACAGGTGATGTTGTTGCAACCCAGCAAATTGTAAATCCTATAAAATTAACGACCGCTGGTCAACATGAATTTGCAACCGGAGTTCGTCTAGAAGGATTTTCCGGTAAATATGAAACAGAATTCATTCCATCAAAGAGTGAAGAGATTGTATTTAAATGTGGAGCTACAGGATATTTTGAATTGTTTGTGAATGGAGAATCTCTTGCTAAGTATAACAACTGGAGAACGTTGCCTTCACGAATTCCGTTTAAAGTTGAAAGTGGAAAGAAATATAAAATAGAAATTCGCTATGCACAACTAAATAATTGGGAAGCAAATATAGAATTTAATTTAGGTAAAGAAGTTGGTGTTGATTATACTGACCTGATTAAAAAGCTTCAAGGTACTGATGTTGTGGTATTTGTTGGAGGTCTTTCTACACAACTTGAAGGTGAAGAAATGCCTGTTTCATATCCTGGTTTCAAGGGCGGTGACCGTACTGATATTGAGCTTCCCGCGGTACAACGTAACTGCTTAAAAGCTTTAAAGCAAGCTGGGAAAAAGGTGATTTTTGTGAACTGTTCGGGTTCGGCTATTGCTTTGGTTCCTGAAACTGAAAGTTGTGATGCCATTCTTCAGGCTTGGTATGGTGGCGAGTCGGGAGGTCAGGCAGTAGCAGATGTGCTTTTTGGCGATTATAATCCATCGGGAAAACTACCAATCACTTTCTACAAAAGCTTGAATCAATTATCCGATTTTGAAAATTATTCAATGAAAGGACGAACCTATCGTTATATGTCCGATCCGTTATTCCCATTTGGTTTTGGGTTGAGTTACACTAACTTCAAAATCGGTAAAGCCACTGTAGATAAAGCCGAAATTAAATCCAACGAGACTGTAAAACTAACAGTTCCGGTAACCAATGCAGGAAAAAGGAATGGTACGGAAATCGTGCAGGTATACATTCATAAAGTAAATGATATTGAAGGACCAATTAAAACTTTGCGTGGATTTCAACGTGTAGAGTTAGCAGCCGGCAAATCTGGACAGGCAACTATTGATTTGGCACCTTCTGCATTCGAATTCTTTGATTGGGCTCAAAGAAAAATGATGGTCACTTCTGGCAATTACGAGGTTCTATACGGAAATAGTTCAGATGCAAAAGCTCTACAAATATTAAAAATAACGATCAAATAAATTAATAAAGAAGAAAGATTATTCTCAACCAAAACTCCAGATGTTGGAACTGTCAGTTGCGAACCTCAACTTCTGGAGAAATATCAGTTTTTTGCTGAGTCTAATTTATTTATGTACACTATTAAATTGTTTTGATTAGTAAAATGAAATTAATATATCATGAGAAATAAAGTCTTTATCATCGCTTCAATTTTTATGGTTGTAATTAACCTGCCTTTTGCAGGAAAGGCACAAAACCCAATTATCCAAACCAAATATACTGCCGATCCGGCTCCTTTAGTGTTCAATGATACGGTATTTCTTTATACAAGTCATGACGAAGATGATGCTTTGGGTTTTAAAATGCAGAATTGGTTGCTCTACACATCCACCGATATGGTGAATTGGACAGATCACGGGGTTGTGGCCTCGCTGAAAGATTTCAAATGGGTGCCCTACGATAATGGTGCATGGGCTCCGCAATGTATCAGACGCAACAATAAGTTTTATATGTATTGTCCCATGCCAAACGGTATCGGGATTGGTGTTCTGGTTTCTGATACTCCTTATGGACCGTTCAAAGATGCAATTGGAAAACCTCTGATTAAGAATAGTGCACTCGACATAGACCCAACTGTGTTGATTGACGATGATGGACAGGCTTATCTTTACTGGGGAAATCCCAATCTTTATTATGTGAAGCTGAATGAGGATATGGTTTCTTATTCAGGTGAAATTGTAAATGAACCTACCAAACCGGCTAATTACCAGGAAGGTCCCTGGGTGTGGAAGCGCAAAGGGCATTATTATCTGGCGTATGCTTCTACTTGTTGTCCAGAAGGTATTGGTTATGCAATGAGTAATTCTCCAACCGGCCCATGGGAATATAAAGGTATGATTATGGAAGGAGACGAGCGTTCAAGTGGAAACCATCCTGGAATCATTGACTACAAAGGAAATTCGTATGTGTTAGGCTTCAATTATGCCATCATGAAACAAACCATGAAGAAGCATTATGAAAGACGCTCAATATGCATTGAAAGCATAACATACAATGCCAATGGTTCAATTCAGAAGCTGCCATTTTGGTCAGTAACAGGAGTCAAACAACTTGGCACATTAAATCCGTATAACCGTACCGAAGCTGAGACTATAGCTTATAGCGAAGGCTTGAAAACAGAAGCAGCTACCGAATGGGAACGAAATATATCGTGGGACAAAGGGAGAAAGATTGCTGACAGATTATTCGTCACCTCCATTAACAATGGAGATTTCCTGAAAGTTCAAGGCGTAAATTTTTCTAAAGGGGCAATATCTGTTGATGTAAATGTGGCTTCGCTGAATAGTGGGAAGATTGAAATACATACCGACAAAATTGATGGGCCAATGTTGACGATAATTAATATTAAGACCTATGGTGAAGGAGATATTTGGAAAACAGTCACTACTCCTGTGAAAAATATTAAAGGAATTCACGATTTATACTTCGTATTCAGGGGTGAAAAAGAACTTTTTTATTTCGACTGGTGGAGATTTAATTCTAAATAGCATATAAAAGAATTCAATTATCAATTTAAATATTGAAAATCAAAAAATAATAATATCCAAATAAAACAGAATTAATGAAAATAGCAAATAACATTAAATTGGTAGTCACAGCAGGACTCTTTATTTTATTCAGTATGATGGGTGTCGAACATTTATCTGCTCAAACGGTATGGCTTGATCAATTAGATCTCAGTGCTGCTACCCAGGGTTTCGGTACGCCAAATAAGAATAAATCTGTTGATGGTAAAACAATTACTATCGGAGGACAAACTTTCGAACGCGGTTTCGGTACTCATGCTGAAAGTTCGTTGTTGGTTCTACTTGATGGGAAAGCGAGTGAGTTTACAGCTCAGGTTGGTATAGATGATGAGGTAGAAGGTCGCCAGCCAGCAGTCGAATTTATTATAATTGGCGATGGTAAAGAACTATGGTCGAGCGGTGTGATTCATTTAGGAGATGCTGCCAGACCTTGTTCGGTGAAACTCGCAGGAGTTCAGAAACTTGAATTAGTAGTGACTGATGGAGGCAACGGTAATTACTACGACCATGCCGATTGGGCTGATGCTAAATTTGAGACTGCGGGTGTAACTACCTTTAATACATATAATCCGATATCAAGTGAGCCATATATCCTAACTCCTCTGCCTTCTGCCAAACCAAGAATTAATAGTTCAAAAGTGTTTGGAGTACGTCCGGGTTCTCCTTTTCAATATCTTGTGGTAGCAACAGGCGACCGTCCCATGACTTTTTCGGCTTCGGGTTTACCTAAAGGGTTAAGGATTGATTCAAAAACAGGTCTTATCACGGGTTCGCTTTCCAAGGCTGGAACATTTACGGTTACTCTGGGTGCCAAAAATGCTAAAGGCAAGGCCGAAAAAAAATTACGCATTGTTTGTGGCGACCGTATTGCGCTCACTCCTCCAATGGGTTGGAACAGTTGGAACTGTTTTGCCAACGAGGTTTCGGCCGATAAGGTAAAACGTGCTGTTAATGCAATGGTAAAAAGTGGGCTTATTAACCATGGATGGACATATATAAATATAGACGATTTCTGGGAAAATCATCGCGACTCAAAAGATCAGACATTGCGTGGCAAGTTGCGCGATGAAGCTGGCAATATAATTCCCAATTCCCGATTTGGAGATATGAAAGCCCTTGCCGATTATGTGCATGGTCAAGGATTAAAAATAGGACTTTACTCGAGCCCGGGGCCATGGACATGTGGCGGTAGTGCAGGTAGTTATGGTTACGAAAAACAAGATGCCGCAAGTTATGCTAAATGGGGTTTTGACTACTTGAAATACGATTGGTGCAGTTATGGCAATGTAATTGACGGTATGCCTGAAAATGATCCATATAAAGTATCATCTTTGTCGTATAATGGTGGTAGTGAATTGAATATCGCCATGAAACCATTTAAGGTTATGGGCGAGTATCTTCACCAGCAGAGCCGTGACATTGTTTTTAGTGTATGTCAGTACGGTATGTCGGATGTATGGAAATGGGGTGATTCTGTTGGAGGCAATTGCTGGCGCACAACCAATGATATTACTGATACTTGGACTAGCGTGAAAAATATTGCCCTTGACCAAGATAAATCGGCCCCTTATGCCAAGCCTGGAAATTGGAACGATCCTGATATGCTCGTTATTGGCACTGTGGGTTGGGGCAATCCACACTCAAGCAAGCTTAAACCGGATGAACAATATCTTCATGTTAGTCTCTGGAGTCTTTTCTCCGCACCGCTTCTTATTGGTTGTGACATGGAGAAATTAGATGAATTCTCATTAAATTTACTAACCAACGATGAAGTTATTGAAATCAATCAAGATCCGCTTGGCAAGCAGGCAACCTGTAAACAGACGATTGGTGATTTGCGTATTTATGAAAAGGAACTGGAAGATGGTAGCCATGCCGTTGGTTTCTGCAATTTTGGTCAGGAGATAGTAGATATTTCCTACAAGGATTTCGAAAAACTTGGCCTTAACGGAATATATAAAGTGCGCGATCTTTGGCGACAGAAAGATATCAGCAACATCGAAACCAAAACAGGTGAACTAAGACTTAAAGTGCCCGCACATGGAGTAGTTCTCTATAAATTCACGCCTGCTAAATAAACTTTTATTGTATAATTGATTTGAATATTTGAAGATAAAATCCTTATTTTAAATGAAAAAATATTTTGCTTTAGTTTTAGTAATGCTGTCATTTTTTGGTGTAAGCTGGGCAGATAATCCGATTGTTCAGACGCATTTTGGTCCCGATCCTGCACCGATGGTTTATAACGGTACGCTTTACGCATATGTTGGTGATGATATTCCGGGCTTCGATTTTTACTATATGACCAAATGGCATATATTGTCTACTACGGACATGGTAAACTGGACTGACTATGGAACTCCCATTTCATTAGAATCTTTTAAATGGGCGCGTGATCGTGCCTGGGCAGCTCAGTGTATTGAACGTAAAGGAAAGTTTTATTGGTATATATGTGCTCAAACTGATAAAAACGACATGGCAATAGGCGTGGCGGTTTCTGATTCACCAACAGGGCCATTCAAAGATGCACTTGGAAAGCCATTGATTACTAACGGTAGTTGGTCTAATATCGATCCAACCGTATGGATTGACGATGATGGGCAAGCTTATCTTTATTGGGGAAATGGAAGCCTGTTTTATGTCAAGCTAAATAAAGACATGATATCTTGTTCAGGTGAGATTGTAACAGTACCTCTTTCTGTAGAGACATTTGGGGGCAGTCGGGGTAATAAAAGTATTGAAAATCCGAATAAAGATATGTATATTGAAGGACCTTGGTTTTATAAACGAAACAGCATTTACTATATGATGTACGCCGGAATGGGCAAGGGTGGTGAGAGCCTTTCCTATTCAACAAGTAGTAGTCCTGTCGGCCCGTGGAAATATCAGGGGAAAATTATGGAGAATCAAAAAACGAACAGTTTTACCAATCATGGTGGAATTGTTGATTATAAAGGGAACTCTTATCTTTTCTACCATACAGGATTGTTACCCGGAGGGGGAAGTTATGGACGGGCTGCATGCGTAGAGCAATTTACGTACAATCCTGATGGAACAATTCCTTCTGTTTCTATTTCCAAAGAAGGCCCTAAACCGGTTGGGGATATTAATCCTTATAAGCGTGTTGAAGCGGAAACAATGGCATGGTCGGAAAAATGTTCCATATCTCAAAATAAAAAAATAGGGGTGTATGTTTCAAGCATTCGTTCAAAAGGTTATATAAAGGTACGTGAGGTGAATTTTGGAAATCAATCGCCTAAATTATTCTCAGCCTCGTTAGCAGCAGGTGTTGATGGAGGCATTTTGGAAGTTCGTCTTGATAGCGTTGCGGGAACAATTATTTCGTTCATTCAGCTACCTCGCACCGGAGGATGGGATAAATTTAAAACTTTCACTTCGGAATTAAAGCATAAAGTAACAGGAAAACATGATGTTTATTTTTATTTTAACGGACAAAATATTACTTTAGGGCGCGAATTGTTTAACTTTGACTGGTGGAAATTTCAGTAATAGAAAATAAGCAACCTATAAAAATAATATATGAAAAGACTCAATTTAGTATTCTCGTTACTTCTGTTTTTTGCCATCGGTAGTCAGGCACAATCGTACACAAAAAGCAATTTGGGTATCAAAACCCAAATTAATTCAACGGATGTTGAAATTCAATTTTATGGGCCTTCTACTGTAAGGGTGTTGAAATCTCCTGTGGGCAAAACTTTTGAAAAGAAAAGTTTATCTGTAGTAAAAACGCCGCAAACCGTTAAATTTGCCGTTAAACAGCAAGGAGATATTGTTTCGCTGAAAAGCAATAAGCTGAAGGTTGATGTTAACATGAAGTCTGGAAAAATATCCTATTATACTTTTTCCGGAGAACAACTTTTAAGTGAAACGGAATCGGGTGCAACCTTTACTGATTTTAATGATGCAGGATCAAAAACATACACCATTAATCAGCAGTTTACACTTGATAAAGACGAGGAAATTTATGGTTTAGGTCAACAACAACGTGGCAAATTGTCTCTTCGTAACACAAAACTCAACATGGTACAGGGAAACACTGACGATTATGTTCCTTTCATGGTTTCTACTAAAGGGTATGGGTTATTCTGGGATAATTATTCCCCCACTGTTTTTGAAGATAAGCCCGAAAGTACATCATTTAAATCCGATGTTGGCGATTGCATTGATTACTATCTTATGTTCGGTGGAAATATTGACGGATCGATTGCTTGTATGCGCGACCTCACCGGACAAGCTCCTATGTTTCCTTTGTGGACTTTTGGTTATTGGCAAAGTAAAGAACGCTACAAAAGCCAGAACGAACTGGTGGGTGTAGTTAATAAATACCGTGAACTGGGTGTGCCTCTCGATGGTATTATTCAGGATTGGCAATACTGGGGTAATAATTACCTTTGGAATGCAATGGAATTTCTGAACACTGAATTTCCTGAACCAAAGAAAATGGTGGAAGATATTCACAATCAAAATGCACACCTTATTATTTCTATCTGGTCTTCTTTTGGACCGCAAACAAAACAATTCCGCGAGATGGAACCCAAGGGTATGCTTTTAAATTTCGGTACATGGCCACAATCGGGATTGGAAAGCTGGCCGCCAAATCGCGAATATCCATCAGGTGTACAACCTTACGATCCGTACAATCCTGAGGCTCGTGATATATACTGGAAACATCTGCAGAAAGGACTTTTCTCATTGGGTATTGATGGCTGGTGGATGGATTCAACTGAACCAGACCATCTGGATTTCAAACCTTCTGATTTCGATCTTAAAACTTACCTGGGCTCATTCCGTAAGGTACGCAACGCATTCCCACTGATGACGGTAGGCGGAGTTGGGGAACACCAACGTGCGGCAAGTTCAGACAAACGTGTATTTATCCTTACCCGTTCTGCATTTGCCGGACAACAACGCTACGGATCCAATACATGGTCGGGCGATGTGAATTCTTCATGGCAATCGTTGCGTAATCAGATACCTGCGGGGCTTAATTTCTCAATGAGTGCTATTCCTTACTGGAATACAGATATTGGCGGTTTTTTTGCTGGTGCTTATAATAGAGGCTGGAGTGATGGAACTAAGAATCCATCTTTTCAGGAACTGTATGTTCGCTGGCTTCAATTCGGAGCATTTACTCCTATGATGCGTTCACACGGTACCGATATCCCTAGAGAAATATATAACTTTGGTAAAAAAGGAGAGACTATCTATGATGCAATAGCAAAGACTATTAATTTGCGTTATTCTCTGTTGCCATACATTTACTCTACTTCTTGGTCGGTTACAAATAATCAATCTACTATTATGCGAGCTTTGGTGATGGATTTCAATGATAAGAAGGTTAAAGACATGAACAACGAGTATATGTTTGGTAAATCAATATTGGTTGCTCCGGTTGTTAATGCACAATATACTCCTGAAACTATAGTAAAATCGGATGCACAAACTGGTTGGGATAAAAAAGATGCTACCGGCGAAAAGAAAAATTCAACTGTGAATTTCGCTCAGGCTAAATCAACGAAAGTTTATTTGCCCGAAGGAACTGCCTGGTATGACTTCTGGACTAACGAGAAAATAAATGGCGGTCAGGAAATAGTAAAAGCAACAACGATAGACGAAATTCCTTTATACATTAAGTCGGGAAGTATAATTCCCTTCGGACCGCAAGTGCAATATGCCACCGAAAAGAAATGGGATGATCTCGAAATTCGTGTTTACGGTGGTGCTAATGGCGAATTCACCCTTTACGAGGACGAAAACGATAATTATAACTACGAAAAAGGAGCATACTCAACCATCACCTTTACTTGGAACGATGCAAAGAAAGCATTGACTATTAGTAATCGTAAAGGTTCTTTTCCAGGGATGCTTGCTGAACGTAAATTCAAAATCAGATTCGTTGCTCCTGGTAAGAATACCTCTGATAAATATGATAAAGTAATAGTTTATAAAGGAAAGAAAGTTGTTACTGTTTTACCTTAATTTGAAGAAATAGAAAGGTTAAACTCCTTATCTCCCTTTTTTTATCTGTTACTACTCGGAAGAAGACTTTTTAAAAAGTTGTGCGGATAATAATCAATGTCTGACCTGCTTTTTTTAGAATGATTAGTTTATTATATAAATCCTTGTACAAAAGAATGCATTCTTTTGTACAAGATAATTAATTCTTTTGTACAGAACAATGCAATGTTTTGTACAAGATATAATAAATGTTATTCCAGAAAAAATAAATATCATTTGGAAAGTCTTAAAATGTCTGCCTAGCTTATCAAACTGAACTATGCTGGTAGCAGATAATTCTCGTTAGTAGCAGATAAATAGTCTTATTTTTTATCTCCCACTAATAAAAAGCCTTTGTTTAAAGGCTTTTTATGCATTTTGTAGCAGATAAGGGAGATGTTTCCTGATTTTATTTAAATAAAATAGATACAAGATGAAGCTAAAATTATTTTTAATGATTAGTCTTTTTCCACTACTTTGTCAGGCACAAGTTGTGAAAGGCTTTAAGCGGACGGCCGACAAGGTAAATATTACTTTATCAGATGGAACACTTAGCATATCTCCCTTATCCGAGAATGCTGTGAGGATCAAATTCTACAAAGAAAGTGAAATGAACCTACCAGAGCTAGTTCTTACTTCGGGAGTTGCAACTCCCGGATTTCAGGTTTTAGATTTGCCGACTAAGCTTGAAATAAAAACAAAAAATATTCAAGTGTTATTGGATAAGTATACAGGCAAATTATCGTATGCCAATAATGCCGGCAAAGTATTTTTGAGCGAAGAGGCAGGTTCCCGGAAACTAACTTCCGGTTCTATTCAAGGCGAACCATGTTATGAGGCTGAACAGAGTTTCGAATCACCATCCGATGAATATATCTTCGGTTTGGGACAATTTCAGGACGGGCAATATAATTTAAAAAACGTGACTCGCTGTTTAACGCAGGTTAACACGCAGATTTCTATTCCTTTTATTTATTCCAGTAAAGGGTACGGTTTGTTATGGCATCAGTATGGGCTAACGGATTTTAATCCGGCAGATAATGTCATTGCACTCAATAAGCAAGAGCAATTAACTTCCGGAAATAATCAAATGGCCGAAGTAACGACTACCTCCGGTACTCAGAAAGTATCGCAAGACCAATCGCTTTACCAAGGTAAGTTTAATGTTACGAAAGATGGTGAGTATTCTATATTTCTCGATCTGGGCGATATGGGCAACAGACACTTTGTGACTATTGATGGGAAACCTTGTATTGATCAAAGTAATATGTGGCTTCCGCCTACGGTAGGAACATTGGTGAAATTAAAAGCCGGTGAACATCGGGTACAGGTACTTTGTAAATCAAATAATACTCCTAAACTTTCGTGGAAGCCGAGTGATAACATAACAACATTTCGGTCGCCAGTCGCTAAAGCGCTCGATTATGTAGTTTTTTATGGACCATCAGCAGATAAAGTAATTGCATCTTACCGAAATTTATCAGGCAATGTACCTATGTTGCCACAATGGGCTTATGGCTTTTGGCAGTGTCGCGAACGTTATACTTCAGGAACACATCTGGTTGAAACAGTAAAAGAGTTCCGAAAAAGAAACCTTCCGCTGGATGTGATTGTACAAGATTGGCAATATTGGGGCGATAGAGGTTGGGGTGTTCCTCAGTTCGATGAGAAAAACTACTCAAACCCTTCAGCGTTTATAAAAGAACTGCACAATTTGAATGCACATTTCAATATTTCAATATGGTCTAACCCAGATAAGAACTCAACAATAGGTAAAGAATATGTGGCTAAAAACCGATTTATTCCGGATACTAAATGGCTGGATTACTTCAACCCGGAAACCAGAAAAGAATATTGGAATACATTGAAAGTAAATATGCTTGATAATGGTGTAGATTCGTGGTGGATGGATGCTGTTGAGCCAGAAAATGATGCTTTGAAAGGTACAAGAACACATATTGGTGCAGGCGATTATTACCGGTTAACCTATCCATTAATGGTAAGTAGGGCAGTGTATGAAGGGCAACGCGAAACTACTTCAGATAAGCGGGTGTGTATACTTACTCGTTCGGCATTCTCGGGTCAGCAACGTTATGGAATAATCAATTGGTCGGGTGATATTGGTGGAACATGGGATGCATTCAAAAATCAGATTGTAGCCGGATTAAATTACACTATTACAGGGTTTCCATATTGGACAACAGATATTGGTGGCTTTTTCCGTCCCGGTAATTCTCAATACACCGATGAAAAATATCACGAGTTGCTTACACGCTGGTACCAGTGGGGAACGTTCAACCCAATTTTCCGTATTCACGGTTACCAAACCGAAACCGAACCTTGGAAGTACGGACAAAAAGTAGAGGACAATATGCGTAAGATGCTTAACCTTCGCTATCGTTTACTTCCATACATTTATTCCGAAGCATGGCAGGTTACTAAAAATGGATCCACAATGATGCGTCCGTTGGTGATGGATTTTAATACAGATACCACTGCTGTAAATCGTCAATATCAGTATATGTTTGGGAAATCTGTATTAGTAGCTCCGGTTACTGAAGCTTATGTGTCTGATTGGAATGTTTATTTACCCAAATCGGCAGGTTGGTTCGACTTCTGGACGGGTAAACATTTTAATGGAGGTCAAATCATAAAAACTGATGCTCCATTAGATAAAATTCCTCTTTTTGTTAAGGCTGGCTCTATTATTCCAATGGGTAAGATTATTCAATATACAGGTGAAAAATCGGCCGATACACTTGAAGTTCGTGTGTATAAAGGAGCTGATGCTAAATTTGATTTATACGAAGATGAAGGAGATAATTATAAATATGAGAAAGGACGATATACAATTATTTCGTTCAATTGGGATGAAAAACATCAATCATTAACTATCTCAGATAGAAAGGGAAATTATACTGGCAGTTTAGCAAAACGTATCTTTAACGTTGTCTTGGTAAGTGAGAATAGGGGAGCTGGAATTTATACTAGCTCAATAGGGAAGACTGTTTCTTATACTGGAACTAAAGTGATGATAAAATTGCAATAAAAACTAAGCTGTTCTTCAGGGAATATAAAGGGAGAGAGCTCTTGTTAGTGTACCATTATTAATAAAAATGGCAGCGTATCATGGAAAAGATGTATCTTGTCAGTGTACCATGCTCTCTGAAATTGTGCGAATGTATTTCTCTGCTTTGCTGGTATTTGCAGACAGTGCTGATCATTTCTATTGTTTGATGGCTGTTATTACAGAAACGAATATATACAATTAGGGCTGAGTTCATCAATGTGATATGAACTCAGCCCTTTTTTTGATCTAAAAAGCTCTATCGAGCAATAGTAATTTACTGTTTACCAGCCAATCCGTCAGCATATCCGGCATAAGCATGTTTACGGTAGTAGTTCAAATCCCACAAACCGATAGGTTCGCCAGCACGCCAGAATGAAGAATCACTATCAGGACTATCTGTTATAGACCAGGTAGTAATACCATATTGTTGAGCTACCGGAATAACCTCGAAGTATTTTTTCACAATGAATTTATAGAATCCAGCCATTGCTTTATGTTGCTCCTGGGTTATATTAACAGTCTTTACTGTTTTACCATCTTCGTCAATGTATCCCATATCCAATTCGGAGATCTTCACTAATTTACCCGATGCAGCCAACAATTGAAACATTTGTGTTATATGTTCTTCTTTGCTTTTTTGTGAAGCTGCATTTGCAAAATAAGAAACGTGCATTTGTGTTCCAATACCATCGATTTTGGTAACACCATCTTTTTCCCAACGTTGTATCCAGTGAATCAAACTTTTCAGTTTTTTGTTATCATCCCAATCTGATTCCAGATTATAATCATTGATGAACAGTTTTAGATCCGAAGGATTTCCTTTGAATTCAGCATAGTATTTACGAGCCATACCAACAACCTTACGTACATATTCTTCGCTTCCTAAATAATCTTGCCAGTAGAAGTTTTTAAGAGGATCACCGTTCGATGCAGATTGCAATACATAGAAGCCTTCTCCGTCATCACCTCCACCTGAAATTGCTTCGTTTACTACATCCCAGGATTTAACGTATCCACCGCAAGCTTCCATCATACCTTTTACCCATTTATCCATAGCCCAAGTCAGTGTATCAGCCTTTTCTTTTGGAGTTAATGGAATAGTGTTGCCTGATTCTTGTTTCTCGAAATAGATATCGTCAAAATAGAACGTTGTTGCTTCTTTATTAGGAGAAAGACTGAACGCAATAGTATTCATACCTGCTTGCGAAGCTGAAATAACACCGGTCTTGGTATATTCCTGCCATGAGGTAGTTACACTAGGGTTACCAATCATAGACCAATATAAATATCCACCAGGGTTGTTGTGTGCTTGAGACTCAATAGTTCCTGCTTTATCAGCTTTTACTTTCATGGTAAAACGATAAGTGTCACCTTCTTTGAATTTATAAGGCACTTTTACAAAGAATTGAGTATCCCAGTTATTGGTTGGGTTGCTGCCCGATTTTACAATAATTGCACGACCTACTCCATCCGCTCCTGTACCAGCAGCACCAAAGGTTGCAGCATTAGGTCCAACTGTTGCTTCTGTTGCATAGAAAGAAGAAACATCGTTTGATTCACAGTTACTATTACTAACCAGGTTTGTAAACCATGTAGTAGGTCCTGCTGCCAAAGCTTCAATAGCATAAGTATAACTATGCCAACTTGGTTTACTCCATTTGCTCAAATCAGTATTGTCAAAAGTAGAATTGGCAATCAAATTGGTATTTGAACCTGTAGCTGTCAATGTTACATCGTCAATGTACAAGTCACCACTAAATTTCCCGAAAGAGAATACCAATTTCTGAATAGGAATAGTAGCCGTAAATTTAATGGAAGAAGTATTCCATTGTTTTCCTACAGAAAGATTAGATAAATATTGTACTTGTGATCCATCTGCATTATTTGGCCAAAAAGCTATATCAGTTTCTGTAGTAGCCTTTGCACGAATACTCATTGTATACTCCTGGCCTACTGTGAGAGGCGCAGGCATCGTATAATAGATTTGCCAATCCCAAACATTTGCTTTAGCTTCAGTAGTTTTTATATGCAATGCATGTTCTGCGTTATTGGGATCCACTTTTATTTCTTTGTCAGCAATCAATTTATTCAAGTACTCATTCTGCTGTTGAGAATGCCAGGCCAATGTATGGCCGTAAATGGATAAACCTGCCGTCTTGGCCATTTCTATAAATTTGGTCACTTCAGAGAAACTCATAGTACCATCTTTACTAACACAAGAACTGTATTTCATAGCATTACCCGGAGTTATCTCATCGAAATTAGCACCAGCCAATCGATAGACAAGACCTCCCTGATTAAAATCGCTTTCTGAAACACCCGATCCCAACTTAAAGTTGGGGTGGGTAGTACGATCTATATACGATTTCAACGGAGAATAATCATTTAGATACTCCATACCTGCTATAGTGTTTGGTTTTTCTACAGAAAAATCATCAATACCAGTATCAGCGCACCCGGCTATTATGACCGATCCCAATGCTGTTATCAGAAGTTTATTTATATACTGTTTCATTTGTATTATTTTTAGGAATCAATCGATTATTTATTTTTTGCTGTAAAAGTTTCCAATTTACTTCCACGGTCACGCGCAACTAATGTATCATCACATGTGTACTTTTTATACAACATCGGGGCACCTGCCTTTTGCTGATAGTTGTAAGTCAATACATAGTTTAATTTCAGTTCATCACGATCTTTATCTCCCCAAGCCTTTTTTGCACCTTCTTTTGTCCATGTACCAGTACCGGTAACCGAATAACCTTCTGTTCCACTGGTAATTGTACATTTATCATTGTCGTCGAATGTTAATATAAGGTTGCAAGTTAAGGTTTTAGTTCCTAATGTACCATCTTCTTTATACACATTTACAACTGTTGATACAGGATATACAACTTGCTTATAGGCAGTCGTTGTAAGGCTACGTACTTCATCATTCTCTATATACTTAGCTTGGCGTGTTACTGTAGTAACTGATCCGTTATCGTCAATTACATCTGTACCTCGGCTTAGCCAAGTACCATCCCATTTATTGATGTATTTAACAGCATAAAGAATATAGTTCTTACTCTTCAAGATGGTATCAGCATTTTCTACACTAGTCATTCTTAATGGAATAACATAAGTTGTTGAAATAGATTTCGGATCATTGAAGAAAGCATCTGTTAATTCTACTTCGACCCCTCCCAATACTTTACCGACAGGTATAATAATTTGGTTGGATGCTAGTTTATAGTAAGAAGAAGGCATAGGTTTAATGTCACTTCCATTATCATAAGTAAACCCATTACATAAAGATTCATCAACTTCGAAATTTATTATGCGATTGGTTTCATTATTATATACTCCTCCCATGGTAGCCATAATCTTACATTTATGCTCATTGTCCAAGGTTGTATCATACGTATCTGTCCCCAATGTAATGGTGCGTATTGGTGTTTGTTTGGCAAAATAAACACTTGTCTTACCGTAATCGGGAAAATCCCAATCAGCATTCTCGCAAGATGTAACCAGTGTGCCTAACATCATAATAGCGGCTATAATTTTTTTCATATTTAATCAAATTAATATTTTACATTGTAATGATTACCATCCCTGGTTTTGTTCCAGAGCATTAAATTTTAATATTTCACTATAAGGAATAGGTCCATAATACATATAATCTTTATACGTGCGTGTATCTACTTCTATCGGAGAATAGACTTTAGTAGCATCTCCTGTAATACTAACTCCCATAGCAGTTGTATTCCAGTTTGCTTTCCAACGACGTAAATCCCAGAAACGGAAACCTTCAAAACAAAGTTCCAAACGACGTTCGTTGCGAATCAGTTCACGCATTTTGTCTTTGTCATCTTTGATAGACTCCAAATATGGGTCACCACCAGTTATACCAGCCCGGCTACGGATTACTTTAATTATGTCATAAGCAGAGTAAGCATGAGAGCCTTTTCCTGTAGGGCCGAAAGCTTCGTTAGCAGCCTCTGCATAATTCAAATAAATTTCTGTGTAACGTATACGTGCCTGATAGTGCTCCTGAGTACTGTTTACACTTGGATCCAGATTTATATCTTGACGCAATAACTTACGCATATAATAACCTGTACGGGTTGAATAACCTTCTTCCTTGTCCAAAGCATCGTTTGTTGTACCGTCTGCAGCTGTTGTAATAACTTTGTTATTTACACCGGCTTTCATTCCATTATATAAAATATAATTTGCCAAACGAGGATCACGATTTGCATAAGGATTATTAGCATCGTAACCACTTCCAACAGCAGATATAGGCTTGCCATCCAGCATGGGGAAAGCATCAACCAAATTTTGTGTAGGATTAATTCTTCCTTTACCATAAATAGAAGGAGGATAATTATCCTGTTCCAATGAATTGCTTGATGACTTAGTTCCTCGCCACAATATTTCAGGAGGACATTCACCACTACCTAAAGATTCAATTTCTTTGTTGCTATACCAAGTACCACCATCGGCATCAATACCGGCAACGCCATTGATTCTATCCAATACGTTGGCTGCATAATCAGCCGCATCCTGCCAAGTTGTAGTAGTGCCTTTAGAAAATGCAGGACTTGCAGCCAGCAAAGCAGCTTGAGAACGGATCGCTTCTACGATACGTCCGGAAATGCGTCCACGAAATTTTATACCAAACACACGATTATACTGAGTAAGGTTTACACCTTCATTCGAATATTTTGAAGGTATTTCAGAATTACTGGTTCTATCTCCATAATCAGTAGGTAAAAGTTCCAAAGCCTTTGTTGCATCTGCATAAAGAGCCTTCATACAATCGTCAAAAGAAGCACGTGCATAGTTGAAATCTGTTGAAGCTTCTTCTGGTTCAGTAACAATAGGTACACCTAGTAGTTTTCCATCTGCTGTCCATCCGCCATGCGCCTGAAGCAAATAATACATATACATGGAACGTAGTCCATAAGCTTCACCTTTTAAGCGATCATTATACATTTTAGCAGCCAACTCATCGTTTGCCCAATGTACTTTATCAGCATTGGCTAGAAAAAGATTGAGATACTGAATTGCAGCACGACAATTGCGCCAACGTTCAGCTGGGTCATTGTCTGACTGCCAGGCACCAGCAACCATTTTTCGATAACTATTTGCTGCATCATTACTAACTGCATCATCAGTTGCAACATCATTGAATGAATAAGAAGCAGATGGAATGCGCGTATATGCATTAGATAAAACACCTTCGGCATATCCCGCATTTTCGTACATATATTCAAATCCCAGATTATTCTCAATGGCTGGCTCGAACAGATCATCGCATCCTGTCAATAAAGAAGAAAGGACTAATATTTTTATTATATTTTTCATGACAAATAATTTATTTGGTAATCTATCTCATTTAAAACTCAGCTTTCACACCAAGATTATAACTACGATTCTGAGGTGTACTACCTACATTCATCTCCATATATTTACGTTCTTTGGCTAGAGTTAGCAAACTAGAACCACTAAAGTACACTGCCAAGCCTTTGACGATACCGTTTCTAAATATATTTTTTGGAAAATCATAAGTAATTTGCACCTTACCTAAATCTACACGACTTGTATTGTAAATCCAAAAATCAGAAGCGCGGAAGTTATTGTCACCGCTTTGCGTTGTTAAACGAGGATAAGTTGCTGTGTTAGCTGTTTCAGGAGTCCAGCGATTGCGCACAACATCTGAATACTTGCGGTCACCATACACCCACATATATGAATTATTCTTAATTCCTTTTCCTCCAATATTACCTGTAACGGCTGCAAAGAAAGTTAAGGATTTCCAATTAGCTGTAAAGTTCACACCGAAAATAAAAGGTGCTCCCCATTTACCCAATACAACCTGATCTTTGCTGTCTATTGTACCATCATTGTTCTGGTCAATGTATTTAATATCACCCGGTTTAACCTGACCAAAACTAGATGAAGGAGAGTTTGCTATATCAGTTTCATCCTTGTAGAAACCGTTACTCTGTAACCCCCAAAGAGCATCAATAGGTTTTCCTTGTGCTTTTAAATATTCATATTCTACATTTTCGTTAACCTTTGTAGCCTTGGAAGTGTAATACATTCCGTTTACTCCCAATGTCATATCTACATCGCCAACTTTCTTATTCAGATTAAGTGCAAAGTCAAAACCTGTACGTCTGTTGTTGTTAAAGTTCATATATGGCAAAAAAGATGAAACCGGCCAGTAGGTCTGGAAATAGCTCGGGAAAATAGTAGATGGAGTGGTCAATAAACCTTCTGTTGAAGTAGTAAAGAAATTGGCATTCAATTTCAATAAACCCTTCCATAATGAAGCATCTAAACCAAGAGTGATTTCCTTACGTTTTATATAAGATAATTTGTCATTACCACTACGACGAGAGTCGGCAGACTGCATGCTGTTACCATAGGACTCTGACCATCCCCACCAAGTTCCTGATGAAGTAAATACATTGTCATATAGATAATATTCAACATTCTTGTCGTCAATTGTAGTCTTAATATCTAAGTCTTGATTCAACATGGAAACAGAGGCATTTAGCTTCAAATCGTCAATAATCGGCGAATCTGCTAGGAAATCTTCTTTGCTTAAACGCCATGCAGCAGTTAAGGTAGGTGAGATAGCCTGGCGATTTCCCGGAGCAAATTTTGCTGAATGAACTGCAGCCGCACTAAAATCGATATAATACTTATTTCTATAATCATATCCGATTTGCAGACCTAAATTCGCATTACTGAGACGATGATACTCTCCGGAAATTGTTTGTTGATAACCATGTGCCAACAACATTGCAGATACATTATGCACCTCATTGAAAGTACGATTATAATTAAACTGTCCAGAGAACATAATAGTTTGCTTTTCTGCACTACCAGATACATTTTGCGTACCTGTACTACTATCTTTGTTGTACTTATTTAGCGAGGTTATTAAATCCTTGCCTGAGTAATTGTTCCATACTGCTTCATAAGTAGCATAATTATTATTGATAGAAGTATTGTAACTTGTCGCATAATCAACGGCAAACTGTGTACGGAAAGAAAGTCCCTTCAACATCTTGTCAAGATTCAAATTAATACCGGTATCAAATTGAAACTGGCGAGAAGTGTACTTGTTGTAACCGGCAGCATACATAGCCGCAAATGGATTGGTTGGATCCAACTGAGTTCCGCCTAACAAGTATTGACCATTTAACAGATAATTACTATTATTGATTAATGTCCAGGAAGGAATATCGTTTTCTTCAACATAGGAGATTGGAATCAATGGACTTACACGATTGGGACGTAGTGTAGCAGAGTTCGACCAAAACGAAGCATTATCACTACGTGTGTCATAAAATGTTGCGTTGGCGTTTACCCAACCTGTAACCCAATCATTCAGACGCAAATCCACATTACCACGTATATTCATACGATTGGTATGATTGTCTTTACCTTCTCCAAAATTAATCAGGTCGCCAACATTATAGATACCAATGTTGGTGTAGAAGTGTGCATATTTCCCACCACCTGAAAATTCAGCAGATGCATCGTAACGATTATATGCTTTCTTTATATAATCTGATGAGAAGAAATTTACATTCGGATAACGGTAAGGATTATTTCCTGTAGAAGTATTATAAATCAAATCTTCTGAATAAGTAGGAGATAAGCCGTCGTTGGCGCGTGCTTCATTATACAAAGTCATATATTCTGCTGAGCCTAAATACTCAGGATATGCTTTGGGTACAAACATTGAAGCATTACCACGAGCATTTATTTTAAGTCCGTCTTCACGTCCACGTTTTGTTGTAATTAAAATAACGCCTTTAGATGCACGGCTACCGTATAAAACAACAGCAGATGCACCTTTCAGAAATGTTATTTTATCTATCTCAGTGGGCAATACATTATTTGCATCACGAGGTACACCGTCAACTAATATTAATGCGTCACCCATGTTCCATAGCTGGCCATTATATCCACCTACCAATGACTGCATATTATCCAAACTATACGTTGAATAGTTTTTATCAGTTAATTTCACCATATCCACTACAGAAATACCTCCCATCAGGTCTTTCTGATTCACCGTACGGAAAGCCACATTGACTTCTTGCTTGGCTAAAGAGTCTGCAGGTGTCAGCATTTCTGCATTCTCTTGCGCCATCAGCCCCAATGACGAGAAAGTCATCATAGTCCCCATAACGATTCTTGCATGTATATTTTTCATTATTTTTCTGTTTTATTAAACTTAATGTTAACACCTATTACCAACCAGGATTCTGATTAAACTCTGGATAAAGACTTGTATCAGACTTTTTCAAAGGTAACCAGTAATGCTTTTCTGTAAAGTTGCGAGTTAAAATTACTTTTTCTGTAAAGCCACTTACTGCATTTTTTGTAGGATCTGCCTTATCGAAAACTCCAGAACGAATAAATTCCTGTGAAGTTTTAATAGTATAAGGAGATTCAGTAAGTAATAACCAACGACGCAAATCATTAAAACGATGTCCTTCATAAGCCAATTCTACGGCGCGTTCACGGCGAAGCTCACCCATAAAGCCATTTAATGAGCCAGTATATTTAGCATTCATCTCTTTTACACCTGCACGTTTACGAATTTTGTCAACAGCGTCAACTGCAGTCAATGAACAGTTTGATGATTTACCCATAGCAGATTCAGAAGCATTTGCTGCTGATTCGGCATACATTAAATAAATATCAGCTAAGCGCATCCAGCTCAGATGAATATGAAAGTGATTACTATATCCATAACCGTCATCGAACTTATTACATTTAATAGGAATAAACTTGTAAAGCAAATATCCAGTACGGCTTCCTTTCGTAGCATCACGCAACTGACCGGAAGTATATAAGCTGGCATAGCGAAGTGGTTCGTTCTCTGAACTCAAATTACCTTCTACTACTTTCACACCATCGTATACAATATCATGGTAAAAACGTGGATCGCGTCCTTTCCAAGGATAGGTTGC
>Ga0183099_1000051_pt1 | contig 137151 bp, 117 predicted proteins | sample Biomet1_FD_127788 | JGI IMG/M metagenome (GOLD analysis project Ga0183099, IMG submission 127788) | Microbial communities from bioreactor (seeded with anoxic lake sediment) at LBNL, California, USA - Biofuel metagenome 1 | ecosystem: Engineered > Bioreactor > Anaerobic > Unclassified ...
CTTATAATTTGCACTTTTTGTATAGTTGTATTCTTACTATGAATTCATAGAAAGAAGAAATTCATCATTATTTCTTGTACGAACCATCTTGTCGTGAATTGAATTCATAGCTTCTATCGGATTCATGTCGCTTATATACTTACGTAATATCCACATTCTGTCGAGAGCAGTCTTTTCCTGCAATAAGTCATCACGTCTAGTACTTGATGCTACTAGGTTCACAGCTGGGAATATTCTCTTGTTGCTTAATGAGCGGTCAAGTTGCAATTCCATGTTACCAGTACCCTTGAATTCCTCGAATATTACCTCGTCCATTTTACTACCAGTATCAATAAGAGCCGTTGCTATTATGGTAAGCGAACCGCCACCTTCTATATTTCTTGCAGCACCGAAAAATCTCTTTGGCTTTTGTAATGCGTTAGCGTCAACACCACCAGTAAGCACCTTTCCGCTTGCTGGACTTACTGTGTTGTATGCACGTGCAAGACGTGTAATAGAATCAAGGAATATCACAACATCATGTCCACATTCAACCATTCGCTTGGCTTTCTCAAGTACTATTCCAGCTATTTTCACATGTCTTTCAGCTGGTTCGTCGAAAGTAGATGCTATAACTTCAGCGTTTACAGTGCGTGCCATGTCAGTAACTTCCTCAGGGCGTTCGTCAATAAGAAGCATCATTAGATATGCTTCTGGATGATTTGCGGCAATAGCATTAGCAATGTCTTTCATGAGGATAGTCTTACCAGTCTTAGGCTGTGCAACGATAAGTGCACGTTGTCCCTTTCCGATTGGTGAGAATAAGTCTACGACTCTTGTAGAAAGATTTGTTGTAGCTCTGTCCCCGCAAAGAGTGAATTTCTCATCAGGGAAGAGTGGGGTGAGGTGTTCAAATGGAATTCTGTCTCTTACCTCGTTTGGATCTCTTCCGTTTATTTGGTCAATGTTTGTAAGCGGGAAATATTTTTCACCGTCATGAGGTGGTCTTACGTGGCATTGTATAACATCACCAGTTTTTAGACCATATTTTTTTATAATGTTTGTTGATACATATACATCGTCAGGTGATGATAGGTAATTATAATCACTTGAACGCAAGAAACCGTATCCATCAGGCATTACTTCAAGTACACCATTTGCGGTGATTAGATCTAGAAAATCAAACTTTTCTACACTTGTTGGCTCTGGTCTTTGGAAAATCTGTTGTGCTGGTGCTGGTGCTGGTGCAACAGTAATTGTGGGATTATCAAACATATCATAGTTTGGTACAACTCCCTGATCTTCTATTGGCAGGTCTACAACTGTTATGAAATCAGTTCCGTCAGCTGGATCTCCGTTCCAATAACCATCAGGACTTGTTGTTTCGGTATTATCCTCTTCAACATCTTTATTGTGGTCATTGATTTTTGCCTTTAGTTGATTTAAAAGCTCATTTTTTTCTTTGTCTTCATTATTGTCTTCAATAGAAGAAAACGCTGCTTCTGGAATAAAATCGGTCTCATTATTATTAGAGACGAATTCTTCTTGCTTTTCGGTTTCGATATTTTTATTGAGTTCACTATTGTCGTTGTACTCATCGGCATTAGTTGAATCATTATTCGTATTTTCTATTAGTTTTGCAGCTTCAGCTGCAGCGATGAGTTCCAATTCCTTTTTAGACTTACGTCCACGATGCTTAGGCATCTTCGCAAGAATTTCTTCAGGAGAATATTCATCTTCTATATCTTTAAATAATGGTTTGGAGTCTGTGGTTGTCATGTTTTTTTTCTTTAAATCTAAATTCGCACCATCTTTGCCTTTAACTGTGTATATACGATCCGTGTCTTTCTTGGCAATTCTGGTGCGTTTTCTTTTTGCTACAAGAGGATTCTTGTTACCTTCTTCTTCTGCCTGTTTGTCAAGAATAGCATAAATCATGTCTTCCTGACTGAAGTCAGTTTTATAGTCAGCACCTAAATTCGTAGCGATGTCCTCCAATGCAGAGGCATCTTTAGATAATAGTTCATCCTTGCTATACATATTATTGTATATGAAAATTTTTTGATTGAATAGAAATGTGTTTCACGAAGAGAAACACTGTTGTGTTAAAATTCTTTGCAAAGGTAATATAATTTTTTGAAAATACAAAAAAAGAGACGGCTTTTTTCAAGCCGTCTCCTTATTATTTTATTGAAGAATTTTAATTATTCTCCTTTTTCCATTTTTGCTTTAAGATCTGCAAGAACATCAAGGTCACCAAGAGATGTACCTGCTGCTACATTATTGATTTGTGTAGCTTCGTTCTTGTGAGCAGTATGCTGCTGCTTGTGAGCTGGTTTAGCTGTTGCAACTTCATCTTTGCCTTCTTCGAATGTGCGGCTGTGAGAAAGGATGATTCTCTTTGTTTCCTTAACGAATTCAATTACCTTGAATTCTAGATCCTCGCCCTGCTGAGCCTGTGAACCATCTTCCTTAACTAGGTGTTTAGGAGTTGCGAAACCTTCACCACCCTCATTAAGAGTGATAACTGCACCCTTGTCCATCATCTGGGTAATCTTACCTGCGTGAATAGAACCTGGAGTGTAGATAGTCTCGTATGTATCCCAAGGATTCTCTTCAAGTTGCTTGTGGCCAAGGCTCAAACGACGATTTTCCTTGTCGATATCAAGAACTAGAACGTCGATTTCTGCACCAACAGTTGTGAATTCTGAAGGATGCTTAACTTTCTTAGTCCAAGAAAGATCGCTGATATGGATAAGACCGTCAACACCTTCCTCAAGTTCTACGAAGATACCGAAGTTAGTAAAGTTGCGAACCTTTGCTGTATGCTTGCTGTTTACAGGGTACTTAGTTTCGATAGCCTCCCAAGGATCTTCCTTAAGCTGCTTGATACCAAGGCTCATCTTACGCTCGTCGCGGTCAAGAGTCAAAATAACTGCCTCAACCTCGTCGCCTACGTGCATGAACTCTTGAGCTGAACGCAAATGCTGGCTCCAAGACATTTCACTAACGTGGATAAGACCTTCAACACCTGGCTGAATTTCTACGAATGCACCATAGTCTGCGATAACAACAACCTTGCCCATAACATGATCACCAACCTTAAGGTCAGCGTTAAGAGCATCCCAAGGGTGAGGTGTAAGTTGCTTCAAACCAAGAGCGATACGCTTCTTTTCCTCATCAAAGTCAAGGATTACAACGTTAATCTTCTGGTCAAGACCAACAACCTCATGAGGATCGCTTACACGGCCCCAAGAAAGGTCTGTAATATGTATAAGTCCGTCTACACCGCCAAGGTCAACGAATACACCGTAAGATGTAATGTTTTTAACAGTACCCTCAAGTACCTGACCCTTTTCAAGGTGAGAGATAATTTCTTTTTTCTGTGCTTCCAACTCAGCCTCAATAAGAGCCTTGTGAGAAACAACAACATTGCGGAATTCCTGATTGATCTTTACGACCTTGAATTCCATTGTCTTGCCTACGAATACATCGTAGTCACGTATTGGATGAACGTCAATCTGACTTCCTGGAAGGAATGCCTCAATACCAAATACGTCAACAATCATACCGCCCTTAGTACGGCACTTAATATAACCCTGAATGATTTCCTCATTCTCAAGAGCTGCATTAACTTCATCCCAACTTCTGTTAAGGCGAGCCTTACGGTGAGAAAGTACCAACTGACCTTTCTTGTCCTCTTGGTTTTCTACGTAAACTTCAACTTTGTCACCTACCTTGAGGTCTGGGTTGTAACGAAATTCTGATGCAGGAATGATACCATCGCTCTTATAACCGATGTTAACAACAATTTCCTTTTTGTCAAGGGCAATAACTGTTCCCTCAACAACTTGATGCTCCTGAATTTTGTTCAGGGTTTCGTCGTAAGCTTTTTCTAAATCTAGCTTCTCAACGTTTGCGCTTGCACCATTCTCAAATTCTTCCCAATTGAAGTCTGATAATGGCTGTACGTTCTTTAAATCTGACATGTAAATAATAAATTTTTAAAATTAATAAAGTTTGACTTTATGTTATATGAGGCAATCCCATATATTATGGGGTCGCTCGAAATCGCGTGCAAAGGTACATCTTTATTAATAAATAGAATTCTTAAACAATAGCTTTTCTGTGTAGTTTATAGTTATTTAACTGTTTTAGAATATTTTATTATTTAATTTGTGCTCACGTTATCATATATAACCAATTCATAAGGTTTTTGGGGGAGGCGACTTTTCCCTGTAGTTACGACTATTTTTTAATACTTTTTGGTCCATCGTTAATTTGCAAGGGTGATATACTTATCAATGGGCCTGGATATATAACAACCATGTCGGCATGAATCACAACTTAATTTAATAACAAATGTACCTATTCCGACTAAAGGCACGTATTATAATTAACTGTTTGAGCCTAGATTTATTGATGACGATTTGAATTTTGTATATTTAGGCTGTCTTCACTACGTTTTACAATTTTCTTAGCTACGGAGCTACGGCGTCTCTCTCAAAGCTTATAAACAGAGGGATTGACGATACGTAGTTTAGAGGATTTAGCTACGTCAAGCTACGTTCTAGCTACGTGAACTTGTGTCGTTTTAGGATGAAATGTTATTCTATAAGTAAATTTTTCAAAGAACCGTTGGCTGTATCTGAGGAACTGAGGATGTATAGATAAAGATAGTAAACGAGAACAGAATTTCCAAGCTTGTTTAAATGTTCTGCCGAATTCCACTGAATTCTCGGCAAAGATACTGCAAAATTTTTGTCTATGCAATCAGATTTAGGTTAGACTGTTAGCCAAAGTTTTAAATGCTTGGAGCTACACATCGTAATACACGTGCGTGCGTATGCGCACACTCAGGCTTTTTCGTAAAAACAAGTGTCGAAGTGTCTATCCGTTGAGCATCAACTTATTAGAACTCTTTTCGGTTCGAATGAAGTGTCGGTCATTCGTCGGTAAAATATGGGTAAAGATTTTCCTCATATTGCCTTGTACTTTACGAAGAATTTCAATGCGTTTTACAGTGCGTTTTACGTTATATTGCACTGCGTTTTACGAAGCAATAGGTAGTAAAACATCGTAGAAACGTTTGCGTTTCTATGTAGAAAGAGTGCGTTTCTATATAGAAACGCAGGCAAAACTTAAAATTTGACCGTCAATTTACCGTCACTTTTATTAGTCAAATTCGTCGATAAGATATTGATATCCATCATGTTGACACTTCGACACTTGTATTTTAAAAAGTACTAAGTGCGCGCGGGTCTATACATTATATATATAGAAATAGATAACGTAGCTAAAACGTAGCTTACGAAGCTAAATTAATCTAACTACGTATCGTCAACTCCTCTGTTTATAGGCTTTGCGTTAGATTACGTAGCTCCGTAGCTAAAGAATACGAAAAGAAGCAGGGAGGGCAGCCTAAATTTACCAAGAATCTCTAGTTCATATTGTTAGGCATTAATGTACTCCACTATGTTGTAAAGTGTTATCATTTAATAATGCCCTAGCTTATTTCTTTAGTTTTTTCTTTATGCCGAAAAGGTCCCAGAATCCATTAAAATCTTTTTTCAGGATGAATCCGATGCCTTGGGTGTTCAAACTATTTCTTGTGAAATATCTGTCGTTAGTCTGATTATATACTCTTATAGCCAAGTTGCCGTTAGGATATAGTAGATACCTTAGGTCAAAGTCTCCGATGAAACTTGTTGTTGCATTTGCATTGTCACGATATCCAAACTGCCCACTAAACTGCAATCTGTTGTTTAGTAGTCTTCCGCTCAACATTCCTTCATATTCAGCATTATTCCATCCCTCATCTCCTGTTGATATGTTGGCACCAAAATTCCAATTGGTATTGTTTATAACGCTGCTTAAAACATTATTGAGTTGTTGGCTCACAGTTCCACTGAGAATACTTTGCATGGCAAGACTTGTCTGGCTTTGCTGAGTTGTACTTTCCGCAACAGCATTATTGTTGGTCTGTGTATAGAAACGACCAATTGCCAATAGATACAATACCTGTTGATTCATCTCTTCCTCGCTGTTTATCAGATTAAGTATCATCTGTTTCGCATCGTTGTTGACAGTAGGCATGTCAAGACCAAAATCAACTTTAGGACTTGAAGGTGTTCCTGTTATGTTCATAAGACAGTTTACTCTGATGTTGTTGTTAGAGAAACTGTTACCTATCTTCAAGTCAGCAAGGCTCACTCCTTGTACAGTGTACTGTGCTTTGAGATTTAGTACAGCATCAAAAGGATCTCCTCCAAAACTGATTGTGCCACCAGGAGTGAACATAAAGTCCTTTTTTATTGCATTCTGTATAGTAAGTTTATATATGCCATGATCAATAAGGTAGTTACCGTAAAGATCAAAACTTCCATTATTATAATATGCAGCTCTAAGTCCGCCTGTGCCATTAAGAGAAATGTAATCTCCTGTATTATGGTCCATTATAAGTTTTATGGTAGCTTCAGGTGTCATATTAATAAGGAAATTAATATGCATATCTGTAGGAATATTAATATCCTTAGTACTATCTGGCTTTTCTTTTATGCTAAATGCTGTATTAACGCTGTCACGATTTGTCCAGTGAATAAATTCATTTTTACTGATAGATGTCGGACTTGACACATTGTAAACAATTTGACTGCCCTTATTAGCTGTAGCTTTGACATCAATGGTTATATCGTTGTTTCTGCCTTTTATATTACAAGTTCCAGTTGTGTATGCCGTACCATAGAATGTGTTATCGCCAAACTCATGTGTATCGTATGCAAGTAGGTTATGAGCATTGATTCCTATATCGAAAGTGAGTTTTGTTAGATGTTGATGATGCAATGCACCGCTAACAATTCCAATATGTCCATCTCTGTCGGTGACGGTATCATTTTGCAGATATATCTCATCAGGAATGGCATGGATATGGGCATTTTTTAAAGTATAGTCTGTGTTGAGCGTACTCATGTGTATGACTCCGTTTGCAATAAGGTCACCAGTGAGATTTATTCTGTTTAATGGTCCTGCAACTCTAACATCTCCACTTGCGTATGCATTTATGTTGCCCATGAAACTTCCGCAGAATCGTTTAAGAAATTCAATCCTAGTCCCGTCAGCAGTTATATTCAGGTCAATATTATTCTTTCTTGGTGATACGTATCCCTTTATAATTGTCTTAATAGGAATAATCGAATTACTAATATACATATTGCTTATTGTATCGTTGGCAGTTGCATCTATGTCTATTTGTCCTTCACGATTATTCCAACTGGCATCAGCATATAATACACCCATACGTCCGTTTTCAAACTTAAAATCTTCAACTCTCAGTTTGGCTGATGCATCTGGTTTAGAAAAAGCGCCAGCTATATAAGCCTTTCCCGATGCTTTTCCACTGAAATCAACAGAATGAAAATTCACAAGATTCAAGATGTAGCTTACGTCAACTTTTTGTAAGTCGGCGATAACAGAATCTTTCTTGTTAGGTGTTGCTAATCCAGAAATTATTATATGTTGATTGTTGTGAGTAACAGCGAAATGATCTATAGTTATATTATTTTTTCTATACACAATGTCGCTCGGTTGTATATTCCAAACACTGTCTCCTACAATTATGTCTGAATGGTGTACTGTTATGTGTGCTGTATTTCCATATTCTGATTTGTAGAATTCGGTTTCCGTATTAAGAGTTCCAGTGAAATACTTACCTGATAAGTTCTTCCATTTTATTATAGACTTGAGTTTATTGTCTGCAGCCGAAGTTTCTATGTTCCAAGCCAGTCCTTTACCATCTTTGGATATTTTTTTAGCTTGGATTTCAGCCTTAAGAGAATCATTAGGAGATGTAATCTTTACATATCCATTTTTAAATATGTTGTTACCCACACTGAATGAAGGCATTTGTGCAACAAAATCAATTTGTTGTCTATGGTCATTTATAATAGCACTGAGTGTCGCTGGTTCAGCCAAGTCTATGTCAACGCCGAAAATCTTATTGAGCCAATCGCTCTTGCTTATGTAGGCATTGAAAGAAAAATTGTTAGCTTTCTTTGCCAATCCACGCTTTAATCCCATCAAAGAAGGAAGTTTGCTGTGTATGATGTTTGTAATGCTATTAAAAATTGTCGCATAGTCAAACTTACCTATAATGTCAGCTTGTCCAAAATCGCTATTCATTGTAAGGAAATGCTGCATGTCGTCTTTTCCTGCATGTATCTCCATTGAATTAAGATGATATGCGTCTTTAGGTGAGCGCATGTCAAAGTTGGACAATACTATTCTTCCATCAGCATTATTGATGTTGTCTCCGATGAAGTTGGCGTTAATATTGGCTGAAAATTCAGTAGAAGGGTAGCTACCTATAAGTTTTAGAGCATTAGGATTGAAGTGATTTATGGCTGCAGTTATATTGGCTTTTGTAATTTTGCCCAGTTTACTCAAGTCTCCTTCTATTGCAATTTTGCCGTTAGGATCGTTGATGTCTAGTTTGCCATTAAAATGCATACTAGCTTTTTTCTTGCTGAATAGTCCGTCTATATTTATATTTCGGTATGTGTACCTATTATATTCGATGTTTCCAATGTGCCCTTTAGCATTGATTTTTATATCATTTCCGTTTATATAGCCATCGGCATTAATTTTAGTGGCAACAATTCCGAGTTTATTGTTGTTTATGATTTTGCCTACTGATATTCCGTCTGTCTCTACATGTCCGCTGAATTTTTTTCCGTTTATACCCAACGCTAGTTTGGCTGATCCTACATCAGTGCGAATCATTCCTTTAGTAGCAACATCTTTCCCATATCCTCCAATAGCACCTTTAAAAACAATATTTCCAAGTCTTGTTATTTCAATTGGAATACTTAGCTGTTTTCCTAAATTGTTGCTTATGAATTTTATTCCATCACCTTTGAGGCTTAGACTTCTTATATCAGCAACCCATCTAGGTTTCTTGCTTTGCCAATTGTTCAATGATCCATTAGCATTTAGGTATATACTTCTGCCTATTATTCCTAAAGAATGAATTCTTACAGAAGTACTAGTTCCGCTAATCGTCGTACTTATATCCAGTTTGTTACGGAAAGACTTTAATGCAGGAAGAAAACACGAAAAGTCCGAAGGACGTATCGTTGACTCGTCAAGACTTCCGTTATATTGCAGAGATGGAATTTGTAATTCTTTACCAAGAAAAGTATATGTGGCAAGACAGTCACCAAGTCTGATTACAGTTCCTGGTAGCATCAATTCAAAATCATTTAATTCTGCTTGCTTTCTGTTAGCTATTACTTTTGTTGACAGTGATACGATATTTAGTCCAGATACATCTTTGAATGCCATTTTCCTGATATTCAGGTTTATACTGTCGTTGGTTAGTGCATTCAATATTATATGTGCGCTTATACCTGATATATTAAGATGTTTAGGATCAAATTGTCCGTATTTTTGCACTGCATCGTATTGGTTATACGTAAGTGCTCCGTTTCTTATTATAAGTGAACCAATTTTTAAGTCAAGATTACTTTTGCTCTTTTTGTTTTTTGAAGCTAATGAATCAAGTGCAAACTGGTAGTTGGCTTTTGAATCAGCCGTCTGTTTGTATGCATTAATTTTAGAACCGAAAAGTTGTGCGGATGTTATTGATATCTTTCCTTGAAAAAGTTGTATGATATCTATTTTTACAGAAGCTCTCGAAGATTTTAAAAGTTTTCCGCCATGTTGGTCATATATCAATACATCATCTATAATAAAGCGGTTCAGAAATCCCAAATCAACATTGCCTATACTTACTCTTGTACCAAGTTTGTGAGCAAGTAAATCGCTAGCTTCGGAACCAATAGCACCCTTTACTGCTGATAGATGAAGCAGTATTACTAATGTGAAATATAAACCGGCAATGGTCCATATTACAGCGTTGACGATATGTTTGAGTCTGTTCAGTTTGCCTTTTTTATTGAATTTATGTTGCAAAATTACATCAAATTTAGTTTATAATAGAAATAAAAGGATATTTTTTCTTTTATTTATGCTTAATTTTCACTAAATTTGCATCGAAAGCTTAGGCTCACCTGCAAAAACAAATATGTTTAACGAAACACTATAGTTATAGTGATCGTGCTGCGTATATAATTTTGCTTTTATGGGTGGGCAAATGTGTTAGTAAAAAAAAGAAATAATCAACTTATAAAAGTATTTATGAAAAATGTAATTAAGTTACGTAAGGGCTTAGACATTAATCTAAAAGGAACAGCTTGCAAGGGAACTATTTCATCGCTGAAGAGTGGGGAATATGCTTTGGTGCCTGATAGCTTTTGTGGAGTTACTCCTAAGATTGTTGTGCATGAAGGTGATAAGGTTAAGGCTGGTGATGCCTTGTTTGTGAGTAAAAAATACCCTGAAGTTAAATTCGCATCTCCTGTCAGTGGTACTGTTGAGACCATATTGAGAGGTGAAAGACGTAAAATATTGTATGTTAAGGTTAAAGCCGATGAAGAACAGCAGTTTCTTGATTTTGGATCTAAAGATGTTAACTCATTGGATGCAGAATCTGTAAAGAAGGCTTTGCTGGATGCAGGTATTTTTGGATATATAAAACAATTGCCTTATGCTGTTTCTACAACTCCAGATACAGATCCTAAGGCAATATTTGTTTCTGCATTTAGAGATATGCCTTTAGCTTCTGACTTTGAGGTAGAATTGGAAGGTAATGAAAATGATTTTCAAACAGGTTTGAATGCTCTTTCTAAAATTCAAAAAACATATCTAGGCATTAGTTCAAGGCAGACAGCTAAAGCTCTTGTTGATGCAGAGAATGTGGAAATTAATATTTTTAAAGGTAAGTGTCCTGCAGGAAATGTTGGTGTTCAAGTGAATCACGTTTGTCCGGTTAATAAAGGAGAAGTCGTTTGGACAGTAGATCCTGCACATGTAATTATTATAGGTAGATTATTTAATACAGGTAAGGTTGACTTGCGTCGTGTCATTGCTGTTGCTGGAAGTGAAATAAAAGAACCGTCTTATGTAGAGGCTCTTATAGGAACACCTTTGTCTGTTGTATTGCATGGAAAACTTGCAAAAGAAGATCATATACGTATAATTAGCGGTAATCCTCTTACTGGCAAGAAAACCACGATGGAAGACTATATTGGTGCTGCTACATCAGAAGTTACTGTCATACCTGAAGGCGACAATGTTGATGAATTACTAGGATGGATACTTCCACGTACAAAGGAGTATTCTACATCACGTAGTTATTTCTCTTGGCTTTTTGGGAAAAGAGAATATAATCTTGATGCACGAATAAAAGGTGGTGAACGCCACATGATTATGAGTGGAGAGTATGACAAAGTGCTGCCAATGGATATTTATGGAGAATATCTTATCAAGGCTATTATTGCTGGTGATATAGATAAAATGGAGTTACTTGGTATTTATGAAGTGTCTCCTGAAGACTTCGCACTTGCTGAATTTGTAGATTCTTCCAAGTTGCAATTACAGCACATCGTTCGTGAAGGACTTGATATGCTGAGGAAGGAAAATGCTTAAATAAAATTGTAATACGAATAATTATGAGTGCATTAAAGAAAATACTAGATAATATAAAGCCAAACTTTGATGAAGGTGGCAAACTGCATGCTTTTAAAAGTATGTATGATGGTTTTGACACATTCCTTTTTGTACCTAATACAACTTCAAAGAGTGGAACAAATATTCATGATGCGATAGATTCAAAGAGAATAATGAGTATGGTTGTGATAGCTTTGCTTCCGGCTTTGCTCTTTGGTATGTATAATATTGGTTATCAGAACTTTTTGGCTGCTGGAACTTTAGCAACAGCTTCTTTCTGGTCGATATTCCTTTATGGTTTTTTGGCAGTACTGCCAAAACTTGTAGTGTCGTATGTTGTAGGTTTAGGTATTGAATTTGCCTGGGCACAATGGAAAAATGAAGAGATACAGGAGGGATATCTTGTTAGTGGTATCCTCATCCCTATGATTCTTCCCGTGAATTGTCCAATTTGGATAATGGTTATTGCAATCGCTTTCGCTGTGATATTCGCAAAGGAGATATTTGGAGGAACAGGTATGAATATATTCAACGTTGCATTAATAGCACGTGCGTTTTTATTCTTCTCTTATCCTACAAAAATGAGTGGTGATAGTGTATGGGTTGCAAAAGATACAATCTTTGGACTTGGAAATCAGTTACCTGATGCTTTCACTTGTGCTACGCCGCTTGGTCAGATCTCTCAGAATATTAATGTGCCATATAGTATGTCTGACATGTTCACAGGTTTTATACCAGGTTCTGTTGGAGAAACAAGTGTTATCGCAATCGCAATAGGTGCCATCATACTGTTGTGGACTAGAATAGCTAGTTGGAAGACAATGCTTAGTGTTTTTATTGGAGGTGGAGTAATGGCATTCTTGTTCTCAGCAACAGGAAGTTCACATATACCTTGGTATGAACACATTATGCTTGGTGGTTTCTGTTTTGGTGCCGTGTTTATGGCAACTGACCCAGTTACTGGTGCGCGTACAGAAACAGGAAAGTATATCTATGGCTTCTTGATTGGAGCTATGGCAATTATAATAAGAGTTCTCAATGCCGGTTATCCAGAGGGAATGATGTTGGCAATATTGTTGATGAACATGTTTGCTCCGCTTATCGACTACTGTGTCGTACAGAGCAATGTATCAAAGAGAATGAAACGTTTAACAACTAAAAAATAACGGATATGGCAACAAAGAAATTCAGATGTAAAGTTTGTGGATATATCCATGAGGGCGATGCAGCCCCGGATAAATGTCCAATATGCCAATCTCCGTCTTCGGAATTTGAGGAGATAACTGAGAGTGGTGAAGAGAAAGCTCCTCAGACTGGTAAGAAAGGATTTAATACAAATGGTAATACATATACCATTGTGTATTCAACAATAATAGTAGTCATTGTGGCTTTCCTAATGGCTTTCGTGTTCAAAGCCTTAAAACCAGCACAGGATGTTAATGTGGCACTTGATAAGAAAAAGCAGATTCTCGCAGCATTGAATATCAGAGATCTTTCTGACAATCAGGCTACAGATGAGTATATTAAGGATATCACCGCTGATGATATCATAGACGCTGCTGGAAAAACAGTGGCAAAGGGTTCTGAAGGTGGTGAAAAAAATGGTTTTAAATTAAACAGTGCGGATTACAAGGCTGGTAAACTTGCTTTGTTCGTATGTAAGGTTAATGGAGAAACTAAGTACGTAATGCCTGTTTTTGGTATGGGACTTTGGGGACCAATATGGGGTTACATTGCTGTTAATGCTGATAAAACAACTGTTTTTGGAGCTTATTTCAATCATGAAAGTGAGACTGCGGGACTTGGTGCTGAAATAAAAGACAATATTGCATGGCAGGAACAGTTTAAGGGAAAGAAAATCTTCAAGAATGGTTCTGATGATGTTGCTTTGTCTGTTCTTAAGAAGAGCGACGTTAAGGATCCAACGACACAATGCGATGGCGTTACTGGTGCCACTTTGACATCTAATGGTGTGAGTGCTATGCTTAAGGATGGTCTCTCAAAGTATAAAACATTTCTTAATGAAAAATAATAGGGAGGAATATAGATATGAGTAAACTGTTTTCAAAGGAGAACAAAGAGGTTTTAACAGGTCCGTTTAATGGAAATAATCCTATATTAGTACAGGTTCTTGGAATCTGTTCTTCTCTTGCCGTAACTTCACAGTTGAAGCCGGCTATTGTTATGGGACTTGCCGTAGCAGTGATAACTGCATTTTCAAATGTTATCATTTCTTTGATTCGTAAGACAATACCTAATCGTATTCGTATTATTGTGCAGTTGGTTGTAGTTGCTGCATTGGTAACAATTGTCAGTCAGATATTGAAAGCTTTTGCGTATGATGTGAGTGTTCAGTTGTCTGTGTATGTGGGTCTTATAATAACAAACTGCATACTAATGGGACGTCTTGAAGCTTTTGCAATGATGAACAAACCTTGGCCAAGTTTTCTTGATGGATTAGGAAATGGACTTGGGTATGCGTTGATATTGGTTGTTGTTGGTGCCGTGCGTGAACTTTTAGGACGTGGTACGCTACTAGGATTTACAATTATTCCGCAGTCAGCTTATGATGCTGGATACATTAACAATGGTATGATGACAATGCCTGCAATGGCATTGATACTTGTGGGATGTGTAATCTGGATACACAGAGCTTATTTTTATAAAGAAGAAGAAAATAAATAACAATACCTAAAAAGAAAAAATGATGGAACATTTAATAAGTTTATTTTTCAGATCCATATTTGTGGACAACATGATTTTCGCATTCTTCTTGGGTATGTGCTCTTTTCTTGCCGTATCAAAGAATGTAAAGACATCATTAGGGTTGGGACTAGCCGTGACATTCGTGTTACTAGTAACAGTTCCTGCGGATTATCTGCTTCAGGTATATGTTCTCGGTCCTGATTGTCTTGTAGATGGTGTTGACTTGTCATACCTTAGTTTTATTTTGTTTATTGCTGTCATTGCCGGTATTACGCAGTTGGTAGAGATGGCGGTGGAGAAATATTCACCATCACTTTATGCTGCTCTTGGTATATTTCTTCCACTTATTGCCGTGAACTGTGCTATCATGGGTGCGTCACTGTTTATGCAGCAGCGTATTAATCTTGATCCTTCAAACACACAGTATATAGGTAATGTATGGGATGCGATAGCTTATGCTGTTGGTAGTGGCTTAGGTTGGACACTAGCAATCGTTTCAATGGGAGCGATAAGAGAAAAAATGCAATATAGTGATGTGCCAAAACCTCTTCAGGGATTAGGTATAACATTCATTACTGTCGGTCTTATGGCAATGGCAATGATGTGCTTCTCTGGTCTTAAATTTTAAAAAAGGGAGAAAATAATAATATGGGACAATTTATATTAGTAAGTATAGGAGTTTTTCTCGCTACAATTCTCCTTTTAGTCATAATACTGCTTGTCGCAAAGAAATACCTTTCACCTAGCGGGAGCGTAGAAATCGTTGTTAATGATGACAAAAAAATATCTGTAACTCAGGGTAATAGTCTGATGTCTACTCTTAACGAAAATGGTATCTATCTTCCTTCTGCCTGCGGTGGTAAAGCTAGCTGTGGTCAGTGCAAAGTACAGGTGTTGGACGGCGGCGGTGAAATATTGGATTCAGAACGTTCACATTTTACACGTAAAGAAGTCAAGGAACATTGGCGTCTAGGATGCCAGTGCAAAGTTAACGGTAACTTGAATATTAAAGTGCCAGAGAGTATACTTGGAGTGAAAGAGTGGGAGTGTAACGTTATCTCAAATATGAACGTAAGTTCTTTCATAAAGGAATTCAAAGTTGAGTTACCTCCAGGAGAGCATATGGACTTTGTTCCTGGTTCTTATGCACAGATTGCGATTCCTGCATACGATTGTATTGATTATGATAAGGATTTCGATAAGGATTTGATGGGCGAAGAGTATATATCTGCATGGAAGAACTTTAATATTCTTTCGTTGAAAGCTCATAATCCAGAGCCTACTGTACGTGCGTATTCTATGGCAAACTATCCTGCAGAAGGTGATATCATTACGCTTACTGTACGTATAGCTTCAACACCATTCCTGCCACGTCCACAAGTTGGTTTCATGGATGTTCCTACAGGTATTGGATCTTCTTATATTTTCTCTCTAAAAGCTGGTGATAAGGTTAGAATAAGTGGTCCTTATGGAGATTTCCATCCTAATTTCACATCAGGTAAAGAGATGATATGGATTGGTGGTGGTGCTGGTATGGCTCCTTTACGTGCGCAGATTATGCACATGACAAAAACTTTGCATACTACTGACAGAGAGATGCACTTCTTCTATGGTGCACGTGCATTAAGCGAAGCATTCTTCCTAGAGGACTTCTGGGAACTTGAAAAAGAATTCCCTAATTTCCACATGCACTTGTCTCTCGACCACCCTGATCCTAAAGCTGATGCAGCTGGTGTTAAATATTATGCCGGATTTGCTGTTAATTGCATTCGTGATACATATCTTAAAGACCACGAAACACCAGAAGATTGCGAGTACTATCTTTGTGGACCTCCAATGCTCATCAAGACAGTTACTGACTATCTTGACAGTCTGGGAGTTGAAAATGATGCTATTATGTATGATAACTTTGGATAATGACATACATAATTTAAATATAAGAAAGGAACTTACATTATTGTGAGTTCCTTTCTTTTTTGGCACACTCTTTGCATAATGTATCATGGAAAATTTTTAAAATATAATATTATGCAAAAAGGAAATATTGGGGTTACAACAGAGGATATATTCCCTGTTATCAAAAAGTTTCTCTATTCTGATCATGAGATTTTTCTTCGTGAAATGGTTAGTAACGCTGTTGACGCTACGCAGAAAATAAAAACTCTTGCTGAGAAAGGCGATTTCAAGGGCGAACTTGGGGAATTGGCTGTTCGTATCACTTTGGATGAGGCTGCAAAGACCATTACTATAAGTGATAATGGTATTGGTATGACAGAAGAAGAGATTGATAAATATATCAATCAGATTGCTTTCTCAGGTGTTACTGACTTCCTTGATAAGTATAAAGATAATGCAAATGCTATTATTGGACATTTTGGATTAGGATTCTATTCTAGTTTCATGGTCAGCGACCGTGTAGACATCATTACTCGTTCTTACATGGATGGTTCAAAGGGTGTTAAGTGGACTTGTGACGGTACTCCTTCTTTCGAGTTAGAAGATGTTGAGAAGGATGGACGTGGTAGCGAGATTGTATTACATATAAGTGATGACTGCAAAGAATTCCTTCAGAAATCAAAGATCGAAGAATTACTCAATAAGTATTGTAAGTTTATGCCTGTACCATTAGTCTTTGGCAAGAAGTCTGAATGGAAAGATGGCAAACAGGTTGATACAGCCGAGGATAATGTTATAAATAGCATTGAACCACTTTGGACGAAAGCTCCTGCAAGTCTTAAAGACGAAGATTATAAGAAATTCTATAGTGAACTGTATCCTATGCAGGATGAACCATTGTTCTGGATTCATCTTAATGTGGATTATCCATTTAATCTCACCGGTATTCTTTATTTCCCACGTATAAAGAATAACATTGAGTTGCAGCGCAACAAGATTCAGTTATATTGCAATCAAGTTTTCGTAACAGATCAAGTTGAAGGTATTGTTCCAGAGTTCCTTACTTTGCTACATGGCGTTATTGATTCTCCGGATATTCCTTTGAATGTAAGTCGAAGCTATTTGCAGAGTGATGCTAATGTAAAGAAAATTTCTACTTATATCACAAAGAAGGTTGCTGACCGTCTGCAGAGTCTCTTTAAGGAAGATCGCAAGGGATATGAGGAAAAATGGGATAACTTAAAGATATTCATCAACTACGGTATGCTTTCACAGGAAGATTTCTATGATCGTGCTAAGGACTTTACATTGTTGAAGGATGTCGAAGGTAAGTATTTTACTTTCGAAGAATATAAGACTTTAATTAAAGATGAGCAGACAGACAAGGAAGGTTATCTAGTTTATCTCTATGCAAACAATATGGAGGAGCAGTACACTTATATTGAGGCTGCAAAGAATAAGGGATATAATGTCTTATTGCTCGACGGTCAGTTAGATACTCCTATTGTCAGTATGCTTGAACAAAAACTTGAAAAGGTTCGTTTCACACGTGTTGATGCTGATATTGCAGACCGACTTATTGCTAAGGAGGATACTAAGGAGAATAATCTTGATGCCGATGACAGCAATAACCTTTCAAAGGTATTTAGTTCACAGATGCCACATCTTGAAAAGGCAGAATTTAATGTTGAGGTTCAGTCTCTAGGCGATAATAGTCAACCTGTAGTGATAACACAGAGTGAGTATATGCGTAGAATGAAGCAAATTAGTCAGTTCCAGCCAGGAATGAGTTTCTATCAGCAAATGCCAGACAGCTATACTTTAGTTCTTAACAGTGATCATTCTTTGGTTAAGAAAGTCCTTGATAACTGCAATAACAGGATATCAGATGCTCTTAAACCTATTCTTAGTGAGCTGAAAGGCTTGCAGGCACGTCTTACAGCACTGCATCAGAGTCAGTCTAGTAAGAAGCCTGAAGAGGTAACAGAGGAAGAGAAGGATGATTTGCAGAATACAGAGAAAGCAATAAACGAGCAGAAAACCAAGCAGACTGAGATTATTTCAGAGTATGCAAAGGATGATGAAATTGTTCATCAGCTCATAGACTTGGCTTTGTTGCAGAACGGAATGTTGAAGGGACAGGCTCTTGATTCATTCCTGAAGCGTTCTGTTGATTTGATAAAGTAATATCTATTTAGTGCAGAAGCAATACTTAATAAATGTTAATGTAAAGAAATAACTTGATGTTATGTTTCTTCATTCCAATTAAAAGTATTACTTTTGCACACGCAAATAAGAAATGAGGCTCCGTAGCTCAACTGAATAGAGCATCTGACTACGGATCAGAAGGTTCCGGGTTTGAATCCCAGCGGAGTCACATTTAATTGCAAAACCATAAAAAGGGCTCTGTAGCTCAACTGAATAGAGCATCTGACTACGGATCAGAAGGTTCCGGGTTTGAATCCCAGCAGAGTCACAAAAAGAGAAATTCTTTATTGAATTTCTCTTTTTTTATATCTAATACTATAATTCGGATTAGTTTGTAAAGTTGGGGATTTAACAATTCCACGCATACAGCTTAGCAATCCTGAAGAGGAAGAAGCTTACTCATCAACTCCTCTGAATGTAGCCCTGGATCCCTTCAGTTTAGCATTAAATGATTCCGCACTGGCATTCGTAAGTCTGTTATCGAAGAAATTCAATATTCTTTCGTAATGTTGTTTGAATGTATTTATAACGGTATTAAATTGTAGGTATTCCCACTGTTCAACTTTATTGAACCATTATGCCAACTTCACCCTTGCAGCATCATGACTAATTTTAGAAGAATATATTTTACCCAACTGCAGTGCTAGGTAATAGAGCTGCTTGATGTCATCGAATTGTGACAACAGAATTTTTGTTATCCATAATTTGTCTCTTTTATTATTTCGAGTGTGTCGTTTTTGGGTTTTAAAATTCTCGCAAATATAAGATGATGTCTACAATTTGTCTCAATTTGTTTGTTTTCTGTTACATGTCATTTTATCTGGTATATCATATTCTTTTTCTGTTGTAACAAAATGTTATCGTTTTCATAATAATATGTTTCATTTAAACAGAATTAATGTTTTTAGGTTTTACGGGACAAAATATTTGTATTATCTTTGCGTAAATCAAAACCATTTTATAGGTTGGAATTTATGAAAGATACTAATGCCGAATTCAGTATAATCGCTGAATATTACTCTCAACATTACGAAGAGCTCAAAGCCTTTGTTGCTAAACGCTTGCTATATAGTGAGACCGCAGAGGACATTGTTCAGAATGTTTTCTTAAAGTTGATGTCTATAGATAGCATGGTCACTCCTGTTACATTACCAAGTCTAGTTTATACAACAGCTCGCAACTTGATATATGATTATTGGCGTCATCGCAAGTATGTTGACGAATATGAGCATTATGTAAAGCATTCCGGAGGAATGTTTGCAGGGGTATCTTCTGATAATCCAATGTCGGTTTACTCCGTAAATGAGATCAATGAGATCTTGGAACACGGTATAACATCTTTGTCTGAGCATCAACAAAAGATTTATCGTCTAAATATATATAATGGTATGAAAGTGTCTGAAATTTCTCAGACATTAGATATGAATTACAAAAGTGTTGAACATCGTCTTGGTTCAGCCCGTAAGGAGGTTCGGGAATATATACGCAAGGCTTTGGCCTAATGCGAACATAGTTTATATATATGTATATGAAAAAAGAGGTCTCGTTTTTTGAGACCTCTTTTCTTATTATATATAGTAAGCGATTTACTCCTGTGGAATATTTTTAAGTATTTCCAAAAGATGATCCCAAACCATTTGTACTGTAGGAATGAACAAGCACTCGTCTGGAGTGTGGACATTACGTAATGTCGGGCCAAAGCTAACCATGTCTAAGTTAGGATACTTCTCTGAGAATAGTCCGCATTCTAATCCTGCATGAATACCTTTTACAACAGGAGCTTTTCCAAATAGTTTTTTGTATGCTTCAACAGTAATCTTCACAAGTTTGCTTTCTGGATTCATTTTCCATGCTGGATAACCATCATTTTGTTCAACGTTGGCTCCTGCAAGTTCGAATGTGGCTTTTATAGCGTTTGCTATATTGCGAAGATTGCTCATTACATTACTTCTCTGACTTGAAACTATAGTAATTTTATCTTCTTCGCTCTGTACGCTAGCTACATTGCTTGATGTTTCAACCATATATGCAATTGCCTCGTCTTGACAGTTTGTAAGCGGACCATTGTCTAAAGCCTGCAAAGAAAGAATGATATTGTGTGATGCCGTCTTTGCCAAAACATCTTGTGAGTCAGTGCTATGCATGTCCCAAACCATTGTTGGGTCTGTTACGTGGAATTCGTCCTCAACGTCTGCTGCGAATATATTCCAATCAGCCATAACCTCTTCTTTCTTGTCTGCAGGAACAGCAAATATTATTTTTCCATCACGAGGTATAGCGTTGTGCATTTTACCAGAGTTCCATTGTGCAAGACGGATATCCATTTTGTCCTGTTCCATATATAGGAAGCGCGCCATAATCTTTATAGCGTTTGCTCTCTTCTTGTTTATATCGTCACCAGAATGACCTCCGTTTAATCCTTTTAATGAACCTTCCATAAAGAAGTAGTTTGCAGGTGCTTTCTCACGTTTGAATGTGAATGTGGCTGTTGTATTAATACCTCCTGCGCAACTTACGAATATTTGTCCTTCATCTTCTGAATCAAGGTTTATAAGATACTTACCGCTCATGAAATCAGACTTCATGCCAAATGCTCCAGTAAGACCGGTTTCTTCATCACGTGTGAAAACGCATTCAATAGGACCGTGTTCTATATCTTCGCTGACAAGAATTGCTAGTTCTATAGCAACTCCAATACCGTCATCTGCACCAAGAGTTGTACCTTTTGCGTGCAACCATTCTCCATCAACGTATGTTTGTATCGCATCTTTGTGGAAATCAAAGTCCACGTCAACAAGTTTGTCACAAACCATATCCATGTGGCTCTGTAATATTGTTGTCGCACGGTTTTCAAATCCCTTTGTTGCGGGTTTGTGTATAAGAACATTACCTGTTTCGTCAACTTTTGTCTCAAAATTATGGCTTGCACCAAACTTCTTAAGATAGTCAATCATCATTTCCTCATGCTTTGATGGGCGTGGAATTTTGTTAATTTCAGCGAACTGCTCAAATACATGAGCTGGTTTTAATTCTGCATTACTCATTTTTTATATCTTTTTATTTTGTTTTATTTTGTCCTTTTATTGTTTTATGTTACCTTTGCCACTGTTTAGTGTAAAAGTTTCACTGCAAAAGTAATAAAAATGGTAGAAACATTATTATTGAGCGTGTTAATAATTGCTATATGTGTTGCATTATTATGCGTGAAAATCATTCTCCGCAAGAATGGGCAGTTTTCTTCTCAGCATGTCCACGATAATCCTGGATTGCGAAAGAAGGGCATACACTGTGTTATCGATCAGGACAAAGAGGCTCGTAAAGCAGGAAAAGCTTATTGATTAGCTAATGTGTACTGTGATTTATTGATTCAAAAAGTTAAAAGATAAATAAAAATGAACAAGAAAAACATTTTCAAGACCATGGCAGTTGTAGCTGTAGCTACGATGGCTATGACTAGTTGCGACCAGTCTGCTCCAAAGCTGGACTCTAAATCTGATGCCGCTCAGTCAAATCCAACAAAACTTAAGATTGCTTATGTTGAAGTTGACAGTATTATGAGTCAATACAAGTTCTGTAAGGACTATTCTTTGACTTTACAGAAGAAAGGTCAGAATATTCAGAGTACTCTTGCTGCAAAGCAACAGCAACTACAGGCTGCAGCTGCTAATTTTCAGCAGAAAGTTCAGCAGAATGCTTATACACGTGAGCAAGCTGAGGCTATCAATGCTGGTTTGCAGAGACAGAATGCTGATTTGCAGACATTGAATCAACGTTTGAGTACTGAGTTCCAGAGTGAGACAAATAAATATAATAATGCTCTTCGTGATAGTATACAGAATTTCTTGAAGGTTTATAATAAGGATAAGAAATATACTTTGATTTTGAGCAAGGCTGGTGACAACCTTCTTTATGCTGATAAGACTTATGATATAACAAATGAAGTTATTGCAGGTCTTAACAAGTCATACAAGCCTTCTGCAAAGATGGCTGCTGCTACAGAGAAGAAATAATATATATCATTATTTATAATATAAAAAGGTTGAAAGAAATTCTTTCAACCTTTTATATTTGTATTAATGTGTTTTGTTTTAAGCTAATTTACTCCCATCCATAATCTTTGGACATATATCATTAAACCCACATTTATCGCATAGCGGTTTCAGGCTTTTGCATGTATATCGTCCGTGTAAAAGTAACCAGTGATGAGCGTTTGTTACTTGATCCTCTGGGATATATTTCAATAGTTCACATTCAACTTTAAACGGAGTGTTGGCATTAGCTGGAACAAGTCCTAGTCTGTGGCTTACTCTATATACATGTGTGTCAACCGCAAGAGTAGGTTTGCCAAACCATACAGCCTGAATTACGTTTGCTGTCTTTCTTCCAACTCCAGGTAGTTTTGTTAAATCTTCTGTGTTGTCAGGCACGTTTCCTTCAAAGTCACTCATCAGCATTTTCGACATTTCCGAAAGGTGATTTGCTTTTGCATTAGGATAGCTTACGCTCTTAACTAATTCAAATATGTCTTCAACATCAGCCTTTGCCATTTCATTCGCAGTAGGATAATGCTTAAACAAGTTTGGTGTGACCATGTTTATACGTTTGTCAGTGCATTGTGCGCTAAGTAAAGTCGCAACAAGTAATTGAAAAGCACTACCGAAATCAAGTTCGGTTGTTACGTTTCCAACTTCCTTACTAAAGTAATCTAATATATAGTTGAATCTTTCTTTTCTTGTCATGTTGCAAAAATACAAAAAAATAGTATCTTTGCAACAGAATAACGAAATAAATAAACTATGGATGCTAAAAGAATTTTGAATTTCTTAAGAGATGTTTCCAAAAACAATAATCGTGATTGGTTTCATGAACATAAGGACGAATATGATAGTTGTAAGGCCGAATTTGAGGCAGGTGTGACAAAGGCAATTGCAGCTATTTCACAGTTTGATCCTTCTATTTCACATATAACAGCCAAGGATGCATGTTTTCGTTTCTATCGTGATGTTCGTTTCAGAGAAGACAAACGACCATACAAAGATCATTTCGGGGCATATATAGGCGCTCATGGAAAAAAAGCTCTTCATGCTGGATATTATATTCATCTACAGCCAGGAGCATGTCTCGTTTCAGCCGGAGCTTATTGGTTGCCGACAAACATTCTTACTGCTTGTAGAAATGAGATAATGGGAAATATTGATGAGTGGCGTAAGTGTGTGGAGAATGGTAAGTTTATTAATCTATTTGGTTATCCTAATGAGGGTGATTGGGAAAAACATAGCGGAAAAGGATTTGGACTAACACATCTTAAGACATCTCCAAAAGGCTTTCCTCGTGATTATGAGTTTATTGAGTATCTGAAAATGAAAGACTATGCTTGTTGGAAATATGTTTCAGATGATTATTACGAAGGTGATGGCTGGCTAGAAAATATGGTAGATATTTTGAAGACAGCCAAACCAATGATGGACTTTACAAATAATGTTATTGACGATTACGAATAAATTCCTCTGCCCTTTTTAGGTCATCCGGGGTGTCAATGCCAACTGTTTCTGCATTCGTAAGTCCAACTCTTATCTTGTATCCGTTTTGTAGCCAGCGTAGTTGTTCCAGACTTTCAGCAAGCTCCAATTCTGATTGAGGTAGTTTCGTTATTTCATTTAGAACGTTTGACCTGTATGCATATACACCAAGATGTTTTAAGAAAGTATGTTTCTTTAGCCATTCACTCTTTTCAACACCGCGTATAAATGGTATGATGCTACGACTGAAGTACATTGCATAACCATTGTTGTCAAGGACTATTTTAGGAGAGTTTGGATTTTCTACCGCTTCAATGCTCTCAAAAGGCTTTCCTAGTGTGGCTATTTGTGTATTTTTGTCATTAAAACATTTACAAAGAGTCTCTATTTGAGATTTTTGTATGAAAGGTTCGTCTCCCTGTATGTTTACTACTACATCAAAATCACCACCTACTTTTTGTAGAGCTTCTTCAATTCGGTCTGTACCGCTATGATGTTCTGTTGATGTCATCACAGCTTTCCCCCCAAACTCCTCTACCTTATTATATATTCTTTCGTCATCTGTCGCAACATATACGGCATCAAGAACTTTTGATGCCTGCTCATATACATGTTGTATTACTGGCTTGCCTGCCAAAAGGGCAAGTGGCTTACCCGGAAAACGTGTTGAAGCGTATCGGGCAGGGATTAATCCTATAAATTTCATCTTCCTTTTTTGTTGTTTGTTGGTGCAAAATTAATAAAAAATACTAACTTATTTTGCTATTCACCATTATTTTGTTAACTTTGGGCTTGAAACTATAATTTGGAAAACAGTGAAAAAACTTATAATATCAATTATATCCTTAATTCTACCGTTTATGGCCACAGCACAGAAGATAGTTCTAGGCTCGTGCACGACCCATGACGATGGTCAATATAAGGGACAGATGATGAATGGAAAACCCAACGGCAAAGGTAATACTGTCTTCAAGAATGGTGACAGTTATGTCGGTGAGTATATAAAAGGTAAACGCGATGGATATGGCGTTTACTCTTTTTCTGATGGTGAAAAATATGAAGGACAATGGTTTCAGGATCAGCAGCATGGTCGTGGAACTTTTTATTTCTCTAATAATAATAAGTATGTAGGTCTGTGGTTCCGTGATTTTCAACAGGGGCAGGGCATAATGTATTATTATAATGGTGATAAGTATGATGGTTCTTGGTCTCAGGATAAACGTGAGGGTAAGGGACTTTACACCTATTCTAGTGGTGCATATTATGATGGAATGTGGAAAGCCGACCAAAAAAGTGGACATGGTTTCTTTGATTGGGGCGATGGTACTACATATGATGGTATGTGGGCTAATAATCAACGTTCCGGAAAAGGAACAAATAAGTATGCTGATGGTGATGTATATATAGGTAACTGGGCTGACGATATACAGAATGGCAGCGGTATTTATAAGTTTCAGAATGGTGATGTGTATGAAGGTGATTACGCACAGGGTGAACGTACAGGTGAAGGTATATTCAAATATGCATCTGGTGATCGTTACACAGGACATTTCAATGAAGGAGATAAGGATGGTATGGGTACTTATGAATGGCGTACCGGTGACGTATATGTAGGCTTGTGGAAGAATGATTTGCAAAATGGACATGGTAAACTTACCAAGAAAAATGGTGATGTGTTTGAAGGTGACTTTAAGGACGGACATATTGAGGGAGAAGTAATCATTCATTATGCTAATGGAAGCCGTTTCAAGGGAACATATAAGAAAGGTCTTCGCAATGGTGCTGCTATTGAGGAGGATAAGGATGGAAACCGTTTCGAAGGTTCTTATGTAGATGATGTTCGTGACGGACGTTTTGTAGAGAAAGATCGTAACGGAAATGTCACAAGAACTGGACATTATGAAAGTGGTAAATTATTTCTAGACTAATACAATAGATAATATAAAAACAACAACTTAAAAACATTGAAATCATGATTATTGACAAAATTGAGAATCTAGTTAAATATATAAGTCTTAATCCGTTATTCGCTGATGTAGTGAAGTTTTTGGAAAACAATGACCTCAATACACTCGAAGAAGGAAAACATGAAATTAAGGGGACAGACTTGTTTGTTAATGTACAAGCTAACCCTGGCAAGAAATTACAAGATGCTGTTCTTGAGTTTCATAAGAAAATGATAGATATTCAAATCCCACTCAGTGATTCTGAAACTTTTGGATACACTCCAGTTGACGAATTGCCTGAGGCTGAATTTAATGAACAGAAGGATATTGCTAAACTTCCTGATGTAGAGCCACAGACTTATGTGACACTTAATCCAGGACAGATGGCTATTTTCTTTCCACAGGATGGTCATGCACCATGTATCTCTGAATCTGACTGTTTGAGAAAAGTCATTTTCAAGATTCAAGCATAAAAATAATCTAAATTATGGCAACAAGGAAAGTTACTGAAAAGAAAGTTGCTGCAAGAACAACAAAGAAAACTACGGGTTGTGGGCATATTGGAATTGTAAAGAACGATCCATACCTAGAACCTTATGAAGATGCTATTTGCGGGCGTCACGATAATGTGTTGCGCAAATTGGCCCAGTTTACTAACAACGGAAAGAACAGTATTGCTGATTTTGCCGTTGGATATGAATACTATGGACTTCATACGTTGAGTAAGGAATGGGTGTTCCGTGAATGGGCACCTAATGCCACAGCAATATATCTTGTTGGTGACTTCAATGACTGGAAAGAGGATGACAAGTTTCTTGCTCATCGCATTGAAGGCTCAGGAGATTGGGAACTTCGTGTACCTCTTAAATATATTCATCATGGAGACTTCTTCAAGATGCATGTAAAATGGAATGGTGGCGAAGGTGAACGCATACCTGCTTGGGCAACACGTGTTGTGCAGGATGAACACACAAAAATATTCTGTGCACAGGTATGGAGTCCTGAACAATCTTACCAGTGGAGTGTAAAGTCTTTTTCTCCATCAACTTCTCCCTTGCTTATCTATGAATGTCATATCGGCATGGGACAGGATGCTGAAAAAGTTGGTACATATACAGAGTTTAAGGATAATATATTACCCAGAATTGCTAAAGACGGATACAACTGCATTCAGATAATGGCTATACAGGAGCATCCTTATTATGGTTCTTTTGGTTATCATGTAAGCTCTTTCTTTGCGCCTTCTAGTCGTTTTGGAACTCCTGAGGAATTGAAGGGGCTTATAGATGCAGCGCATTCTAAAGGTATAGCTGTGATAATGGATATTGTCCATTCTCATGCTGTAAAGAATGAAGCTGAAGGCTTGGGCAATCTCGCAGGTGATCATAATCAGTACTTTTATCCAGGAGAGCGTCATGAACATCCAGCTTGGGACAGTCTGTGTTTTGATTATAGCAAAGACAATGTTACACATTTTCTATTAAGTAATTGTAAGTATTGGTTGTCTGAATTTCATTTTGATGGATTTCGTTTTGACGGAGTAACGTCAATGCTTTATAATAGTCATGGTCTTGGAGAGGATTTTAGTGGATATGGGGACTATTTCAATGGTCACGAGGATGATAATGCCATTTGTTATCTTACTTTGGCAAATGTTCTTATCCATAAAGTGAATCCAAAAGCTATAACAATTGCCGAAGAGGTTAGCGGAATGCCTGGACTGGCAGCTAAGTTTGAGGATGGTGGATATGGTTTTGACTATCGCATGGCAATGAATATTCCTGATTTCTGGATAAAGTCGATAAAAGAATTGAAAGACGAGGAATGGAAGCCTAGTTGCATATTCTGGGAGGTTAGAAATCGTCGTAATGATGAAAAGACAATATCATATTGCGAGAGTCATGACCAAGCCTTGGTAGGCGATAAGACAATTATATTCCGTCTTATTGATGCTGATATGTATTGGCATTTCAAGAATGGCGATGAGAGTGACAAGGTTTGTCGAGGTATTGCTCTTCACAAGATGATAAGACTTGTGACAGTATCTACAATAAATGGTGGTTACCTGAATTTCATGGGTAATGAATTTGGCCATCCTGAATGGATTGATTTTCCACGTGAAGGTAATAACTGGAGTCATAAATATGCGCGTCGTCAGTGGAATCTTGTTGATAATAAGGATTTGGACTATCATTATCTTGGTGATTTCGACCGTGAAATGTTAAAGGTGATAAAGAGTGAGAAGAATTTTAACCGAACTCCTATTCAGGAAATATGGCATAATGATGCTGACCAGATATTGGCTTATATGCGTGGAGATCTTCTTTTCGTTTTTAACTTTTCTCCAACTTGCTCGTTTACAGATTATGGATTACTTGTTCCAACAGGTAGCTATGATATTGTTCTCGATACCGACAATAAAAAATTCGGTGGAAACGGTTTGAATGATGATTCTATGATGCATCTAACTAATTACGATTCTTTATATATTGATGAACGCAAGGAATGGTTAAAACTTTACCTACCGGCTCGTTCTGCATTGGTATTACGTAAAAATTGATAATATATTCATATATAATAAATGTCGAACTATTCTGTTAAGGATGGCACTTGTGTAGTAAGAATTGCATGTGCCGTCTTATTTGTTTCTTTTACGTTTCTGTATCTTTATGATTATCAGGATGATATTTTGGCAATGGCACAGCATGTGTTGTCTGATGGACTGACACATTATAACCGCACAATCGGAGCTGTTCTCATTACTGTTGTTTTGTGGTTGTTGCAAATAGGTTTCTATGCACTGTTCCGTTTGCAAGGCCGTGCACATGCAATTACTTTTTTCCCATCACTGCTTACGCTTGCGGTTATCACTTCGCCAGATAATTCTATTGACGAGGGATTTACTTTTGGCGCATGGCTTGTGGCATGGCCGGTTCTTGTGCTTATTTGTATTGGAGTTATGTGGTATGCACGTCAAGTCCAGCAATATGAACCAGTAGATGCTTCTAAGGGATTTCTTTCTCGCCGAGCATGGATAAACTATGTAACCATGTGTGTGATGTTTGTTTTTGTTGGCCTATTCAGTAATCATAATGATGTGTTTCATTATCGCATGCATGTTGAGAGTTGCCTTAATGACAGTCTTTTTGATGAAGCATTGTCAACCGGAGAAAAATCAAATAAAACAGATTCAAGCCTCACAAGTTTGCGTATCCACGCTCTTGCTGAAAAAAATCAATTGGGAGACCGCTTGTTTGAGTATCCTCTCGTAGGTGGTTCTGCAGCAATGCTTCCAAATGGTAAGAGTGTGAAGTATCTTATGTATCCAGAGAAGAATTTGTATAAGAATCTGGGATGTTGGTTAAAACAGCATATGTCAACAATGCACTATCTTAAGTTTGTACATCGTCATAAACTTGCCACTAAGTCTGCGCATGATTATTTGCTATGTGCTTATCTTCTTGATGGTAATTTAGATGCTTTCGTACATTCTATAGGGTTGTATTATGATATTCATGGTCAGATGCCAAAGCATTATCGTGAAGCTCTTACTTTGTATAATCATTTGCGGTCTAATCCATTTATATCATATCGTAGTACAATAATGGAAACTGATTTTCAGGATTTCCAGACATTAATTCATAAATATAATAATCCTGTTGAGCGCGCTGCTGCGCTGAGAGATACTTACGGAAATACGTACTGGTGGTATTATTACAATCAGTATTCTTGTAAATCAAAGTATAATTTATGAAATGTATGTTGATGATTTCAGCAATGCTTTTGTCAGCTCTTTGCGGTCGGGCTTATAATCATGATCTTAAATTGGTTGATGCAAAGGTTTTCTCATCAATAGTAGTGTATTGATGAGACCCTCTTGGCACTGACGTATATGGATTCTGACGATTCTTATTAATTTAGTTAGGGATTAAAGGCGAGTGACTTTGATGCCGATAAGAACCTTGCCTGAACACAAATTTCTATCCAGGAATGTCACATTGTGAGAATGATTGGGCACGTAGATTGTTTGTTCCGTTTATGTTTCTTCTAGGAAAGTAGGCAACTATATTTCGTTATAATGATAATGTATCTTTGTTTATGGGTATTTCAATATCTCCAAAATCAATCATTGCATTAAACAGTCTTATAGCCTTATATTCAAAGATATCCTTTTCATGTATATCTTTTTCTTTAATAATATTCTTATTTATTAAATAGGCTCGTTTTGTTCCTTTAAGTAAAGGATGCTTAGGTGTGTACCAAGTGTTTCCGTCAAATAAGGCAATATTTGTAAAAGAGGTATCTGTAATGAGGCTGTTTTTAGAAATGATGATTTCATCATATAAGCCTTTCTTTTCAACAAGTTTGTTTATTGCTGAACGGTCTATGCTTTTGAAACTATAATCTATATGCTTGTCTGTAACAATCTTTAGGCTTTTTATATTGCGCATAGAGTATTCGGAATATGATATATCTTCAATACCATTTTCCCCATATACAACTCTTACTTTCGTAATGCCATTGCTCTCTTGTGGAGTAATATGTTTGTTAAGGTCTATATTTTCTTCCGTTTGCCAAAAGTGATGTCGTGTATTATTTAACCTGTCGTTATGGTAACCTATATTGCAGGCACAACCATTAATCATCTTTATCGTCTCTACAAATTGGTACATATATTTTTTGTTTTATTTCGTTGTATTCCTTGTCGCAATCACTTTTTGAGGTAATTCCTCCACCTGTTTTGAAGACATATCCATCTCCTTTCTTCTCAATGAATCTTATCATTACGGCACTGTCAATTTTTCCGTTGATGTATATTCCCATTATTCCAGTGTAGAAACCACGTTGATAGTCTTCTGCTTCTGCTATTATATCTACAGTTTTTTTCTTTGGCGCTCCTGTAATAGAACCAGCCGGAAGCTGTGATTCAATAATGTCTCCTATATGTTGTCTGTAGTTATCTGATAGCTGTCCACTGATTTGAGAACTTGTTTGTATGATTTTTCCCGTATTGTTTGATATATAGTCTATATATCTGTACTTGTCAACTTTCACATTTGTCGCTATCTTACTTAGGTCGTTCCGTATCAAATCTACTATCGTTGCATGTTCTGCACTTTCTTTGGCATCAGAAAGTAATGTGCTTTCTGCATCAGGGCTTGTGGCGTCAGCAGTACCCTTCATCGGAAAAGAATATATTCTTCTGTTATTTATCTTTATGAAAGATTCTGGTGAGAAACAAACTAATTTGTCTTTTACCAGAATACGATATTTGGCTTTAGAATTTTTGAAGATATACTCTATAGACATATTTGTCTTTACAGGTACACAATATGTGTAGTTTGCAAGATAACTATTGCCAGCCATGATGTTTTTTCTTACGATGTTAAATCCTTTGGCATAACTTTCTATAGTTGGCATGTCTATATTCCATACAATGTCGTGTTCATTTTTTATAGGTATTGATGAGTCGTTTGTAATGCCGTTGAAGTCATATTTTATCTCTGTATCGTTTATTTCTTCAAGCGGCTTTATGATGGCATCATCCCCTTTATAATTGATAACAAAAAGAAATGGAATATTTTGTCGTCCCAGTTTGTTTATGTAATCAATATAATCTTGTTTCATCCTTAATATATTATTTTCTCGATAATTTTTTATATCAAAAAACTATACAGTGCTAGTTTCTTGCAAAAATAGAGATAATTATCTGAACAACCAAATGCTTTCAGGATAATTATGTATGTAACATTTAGTTGTCTTATTATTAATAACATATGTTGTTGCCGTAAAATATTTATATAATATTTGGCGATGTCATGCCTTTGATGTAACTTAGCCACCAAATCCAGTATAAAGATGAAAATAGGTAGATTTGTATATAGAGTGGAACTCCTAATGTTATTATTTACATGTTGTTCCATTACAGAAAATATTTATGCCGATAATGGCAGAAAGAAAGTAGCAGTGGTGCTTTCCGGAGGTGGTGCAAAAGGAATGGCACATATTGGTGTGCTGAAAGTTATTCAGAAAGCCGGTATTCCTGTTGACATTGTCACTGGAACTTCTATGGGTAGTATTGTAGGAGGATTGTATAGTGTCGGTTGGAATGCAAACGAACTTGATTCTCTTGTGCGTGGACAGGACTGGATGTTCCTTCTTTCAGACCGTGATGATTATTATTCCCAGAACCTATTGAATCGTGAAAAGCAGAATACATATTTTATTTCTAAAACATTAACCGCAAAAAAGAAAAATATTTCTGGTGGAGGAGGATTTATACAGGGTATAAATCTATCCAAACTTTTCACTCGTCTTACTGCCGGATATAATGATTCTCTGAATTTCAACAAACTTCCTATTCCTTTTGCATGTGTTGCAACTAATATTGTTGATAACACCGAATATGATTTTCATAGCGGTGTGCTGGCTGACGCGATGCGTACAAGTATGTCAATCCCTTATGCCTTTACTCCAATAAGGAGGGATGCTATGATGCTTGTTGATGGTGGTTTACGCAATAACTATCCGGCAGATGTTGCAAAAAGTATGGGAGCTGATTATATAATAGGTTCAACGGTACAAAGCAAACCAAAGACTGCCGACGAACTTACAACCGGAGCGGCTGTTCTTACTCAGGTCATTGACATTAATTGTAAGAACAAATATGATGATAATATTGCAATAACAGATATTCCCATACGTGTTAATACATCAGGTTATGGTCCTGCCAGTTTTTCAGATGTTGCTATTGATTCGCTTATACAACGTGGTGAACAAGCAGCTATGGCACATTGGGATGAGTTGATGGCTCTGAAGCGTAAGTTGGGGTATCCTGATGATTATATGCCTAAATACCTTCATGCTAGTGATGAGGCAAAGGTTCCCGTTGATTTCGCTAATAAAACTGCTGATAGCAGACCTCCTCATGATGTAATACAGGGAAATCTCGGTGTTAGGTTTGATACTGAGGAAATCGTGGCTTTGCAGATTAATGGTGTTTACAAGTCTTCTTTGAAGCCTCTTGATATAGAAGCGACTTTACGACTTGGACAGCGTATTATGGCTAATGCCCAAGCAATACTTACACCTAAGAAGAATATTAAAATAGGATTTGGATATACTTTCCACTATGATGATATAGATATTTATAATCATGGTGACAACGACTATAATATAAAATTCAATCATCATCAGGTGGGACTGAATATTATGGGTGTTAATATGAAAAATCTTATATTGGATTTAAGTGCGCATTTTGATTATTATAACTATCGCAATATGCTTGTATCTGGAGCGGCATTTGGTAATAATGTGATGCTTCGTGATGACCATTTCTTTAGTTATCATGCCAAATTGCATTATGATTCAGAGAATACAGGTATTTTCCCAACACGCGGAGCAAAGTTCAACGCAGAGTATGCTTATTTCACAGATAACTTTACACAATATAAGAACCATCTTGGTTTTAGTGAATTGAGTGCAATGTGGCGAATATCATTTGCTCTAAATAGTCGTTTCACATTGCAGCCCATGGCTTATGGGCGTTTGCTCTTTGGAAGTGATATTCCATATATACGCCAAAATGTAATTGGTGGTCAGTGGTTTGGACATTACTTTGAACAACAGTTACCTTTCGTGGGAGTAGGGAATGTGGAATTGACAGATCCTCATTTTATTGCTATGCAGTTGAAGGCGCAACAGCGCTTGGGAACTAATAACTATATTTTGTTTCATATAGCAGCAGCACAGCATGGTGACAAACTTAGAAATATATTAGATAATGGACCTATGCTTGGTTATCAGTTGGGATATTATTATAAGACGATGTTGGGACCTTTAGGTGCTAATTTGGAGTACTCAAATAAAACAGATTGTATACACTTTTATATAAATCTTGGTTTTGAGTTTTAAGTAAATGGGGAAGATAAATTGCTTTATCCTCCCCATTTACCTATTTATTTATATTTATTCTGATTCCTATATTAAGATTGAAGTTAAAAGGATTTTCTGTATATATGTTTGTTATATCACTTCCGTTCTTAAAATGATAGCTTATACCTGGTTCAGCATATAAACTTAACGATTTGTCAGCTTTATATTCTATACCCGCAGCTGCGTTTGTAGAAAATAAAAGTCTGTTACTCTTTATGTTTTCAGTTGTAGAATATGTTTCTGTTCCATTAGCGTCGTAAGTTGTCTTAGCTTTGCCGTTGACGAGTTTTTCGGCTTCTCCACCTGCTGTTGCATATATGTTTATGGCGTTGTTGTGCCAAATGCTATAGCTTGCCGATAGTGGTAGACCTACATAATGCAGCTTTTGCTCCTTTATGTTCTTTTCTCCACGACTGTTTATGGTAAAGTCTGATGAAAGGTAACTATAAGTGAAACCCGTCTGTAAACTCCATCTGTCATTAATCTTATAATTTATGGATACACCTAGTTTAATAGGTTGGTGATGTTTGGTTTCCGTTGTCAGTTCATTGTTTGAATATACGGCATAATACTTATTGTCGTTAATCATTTTATCAGAACTATCTCCATAATAGAATGCATTAGCCAACATTACTCCATTTTGTGAATTGCTGTAACCATTCATTATTCCAGAGTAGTATGTGGATACTCTTAATTCAGAATTATGATTCTTACTGTGATGATATTCATATTTATTGTATATCTGCCCTGTATAGTTTTTATTACTTGATGTCTTCTGCTGGGGCGTGTCGCTTTCTGTTTCTTTTGTTGTGGTTGTCTCTTGTGCAATCAGGGCTTCATTATTAATAGATGCGTCTTTGTTTGCATCTGTATCTTCTGGTGTTAATCCAATTTCTCTCTTTACATCGTTTGAAATTCTTTGTATTATGTTACCATATTCATTCTTCTTGTCATTTAATAAATTCTCTTCATTTTTCTTGACTATATCATTTTTTGAAGTTTCTTTGGTAATATTTGCGACTTTGATTCCATCATTGTTATTATAGTAGTTTTTGTAGTTATATAGAATAAAGGCGATAGATATTGCTGCTACAGCTATCACCGAACGCAAAGTCCACATAGATACAGTGTTCGCTTTCTTTGAGTATGCAGGAGCAATGCCACGACGTTTCATCTCCTTTTTGATGTCGTCGAGCAGACCTTCCGGGGCTTTTCTGTTGCTGTCCCTTATTCGGTCTTTGATGTCGTTAATCCATTGATCCTTCATTTTATTCTTGTTTTAATCTGTAGTCCTTTATCATCTTGGCAAGTTGTTTCTTTGCCTTGTGAAATTGAGATGCTGATGAATCAGCTTTTATGTTAAGTATACTAGCGATTTCCTTATGACTTTTTCCTTCAATAACGAAAAGATTGAATACTGTTCTGTAGCCGTCAGGAAGCTTTCTTATCATATTCGTCAGCACCTCTTCGTTTAGGTTGCCTATTTCTGGCTCTTCATCTTGAATGTCTGGTGGCTCTTTTTCTATATTTACTATTGGCGAATTTTTTTTCTTCCTTATGCATTGTAATGATTCGTTAATCACAATTCTTGTAATCCATGCACGTAGTGAACCATTTCCCCTATAATTGAATTCTCCTATCTTTGAGAATATTTTTATGAAACTTTCCTGAAGTACATCTTTAAGTTCGTCATCGTCAGGTATATATCTGGCACAGACAGCAGTTAGATAATCGGCATATTCAGAATATAGGCAGTCCATAGCCGAAGCGTCACCTCGTCTGAATAGTTTTATTATATGTTTTTCCTTGTCTGTGCCGAATATATACATATATTATTTAGATGTTGATCTTGAGCGGTATTTGAATGTTGCGGTCTTTTCTCCACTGAATGAGTTCCATTTCACAGTGAGATCTACAGTTTTGCCTTCGGTATTAGGTAATGAGTCTAGCTTGAATGCTATCAATCCGTCTTTCAATATACCGCTTTTATCTCCGTTGGCATTGTGATGCAATACTACTTCATGAGGGCTGCTTCCTTTCACGAGGTTTAATTCGTGAGTAATGTTATAGCCGAAATATGTGCGGAAACGCAATGTTAGGTATCCGTCTTCAACAACTGTCACCCAGTCTTTCACAATTTCCACTGGATCAGTTCCGTATTTAGTGTCGTTGTTTGTTCCTAAATCGGCAGCTATGTTCTTTGTGCGTATACTGTCTATCCAGTTTACGTAAACAGAATTTATGTTACTGCTGTTTACCTTGTTATAATTCACAAGAGCACGTACTTCCTTGTCACCATATGGTGGCTTAGTAATGTTACTTGGATACAGTTTGGTACTATCGTCAAGCTGCAGCATAAGCTTACCTCCTTCGTTCTTTACAGTTACTATAGCAGAAGGAAATTGCATACTGTAGTTGTTATCGTCATTGTCGTCGTCTAGACAAGACTGTAAAACAGGCATTGTCGATGCCAAAAGCAATAATGTGGCAATAAATTTAATATGTTTCATAACTCAAAAGTATTTGGTTTATTACACACTCTAAATGTTTATATGATATATACCTTGCCTGACAGAATATATTTTTCTTTTTGCAAAGATAATAATATTACTGCTAACTACAATTTTTTCCTCTTGATATAGGTCAATTTAATATGCATTACAGAGGTTGCTGTTTAAAATATGTATAAATATACTTTGCAAATTAAATGAATTTTTATACCTTTGCAACTCTTAAAAGAAAGTTTATAAATGTTTAGAATATTATTCTTATTGTTTCTTGGTATTGGAATAGGATATTTAATGCGTAATGTGCGTGGAATAAGGCATGTGGAAAAGACCACAAGGCTCACTATATTTGCATTATTGTTTGTCTTTGGCATAACTATAGGTTCAAATCATGCATTATTGAGTAATATTGCTTACTTCGGTTGGCAGGCTGTTGTAATAGCAGTCTTTGGTATCGTCGGAAGTTTCGGTGCATCATATTTGTTTAATCGGGTATTGACAAGGAAAGGAAAACAAAAATGAAAGAGAATTTATTGTTATTAATGTCGTTGTTGTTGGGAATTACTATTGGTGCTTTTGATTTAGCACCCATGTGGTTGCATAACACATCGTTGCCTATGATTATTCTTTCGTTGCTTGTTATTCAAGTTGGAATGGGGGTTGGCAGTATGGATAATCTTGGCAAAATGATACGCTCTATTCATTGGCAGATGTTTTTGTTGCCTGCCTGTACGATTGTTGGAACATTACTTTTTACTTCATTGGCTTTTTTATTTTTCAGTAATCATAAACTTGGTGATATAATGGCAATTGGTAGTGGATTTGGTTATTATTCATTATCATCAGTGCTTATTGCCCAGATGAAGACGATTACTGTTGGACCTGCTCAGGCTACCCAATTAGCTACAATTGCATTATTGACAAATGTGGTAAGGGAGCTTCTTGCGTTGTTCGGTTGCAAATATTTTACGAGAAAAGGTAGCTGTTTTGCTGCTATTTCTATTGCCGGGATAAACTCTATGGATGTTTGTCTTCCGTCAATATTACGAGCAGCCAATGATAAGACTTTGGTTCCTGTTGCTGTATTTCATGGAATAATTCTTGAAATAAGCATACCTATGCTTATTGCTTTTTTCTGTCAATAAATGGCTTAGTGAAGAAAATGCTTCAATGATAAGATAAAAGTGACGAAAATAAATGCATTTGGTTTCAGAGATGAAAAGTATTTCAAACTTAGATTATAAGCACTTCATGACAGTCGTATCACTCAAAATGTCGGATGAACCTAATTTGAATGTTTGGAGTCTAGATTTCTTCGTGACAATTTAAATTTTCAATATTTGGGTACCTTCCCTGCATTTTGGTGTGTTTTTAGCTACGTAGCTACGGCATCTCTCGCAAAGCCTATAAACACAGGGACAAAAATACGTAGCTAGGTTAATTTAGCTTCGGTGAGCTACGTCTTAGCTACGTCATCTATTTCAGTATATATTAATGTACGAGCATACACGCGCGCACCTAGGGTTTTGAAAAATATAAGCGTCGAAGTGTCAACTTAATGAATATCAATATTTTATCGACGAATTTGACTAATAAAAGTGACGGTAAATTGACGGTTAAATTTCAAGTTTTGCCTGCGTTTCTATATAGAAACGTAACTCTTTCTACATAGAAACGCAAACGTTTCTACGACGTTTTACCTCCTATTGCTTCGTAAAACGCAGTGCAATATAACGTAAAACGCACTGTAAAACGCATCGAAATTCTTCGTAAAGTACAAGGCAATATGAGGAAAATCTTACCCATATTTTACCGACGAATGACCGACACTTCATTCGAACAGAAAAGAGTTCTAACAAGTTGATGCTCAACGGATAGACACTTTGACACTTGTTTTTACTAAAAAGCCTGAGTGTGCGCATACGTGCGCACGTGTATTACGATGTGTAGCTCCAAGTATTTAAAACTTTGGCTAACAGTCTAACCTAAATCCCATTGCATGGACAAAATTTTTGCAGTATCTTTGCAGAGAATTCAGCGGAATTCGGCAGAACATTTAAACAAGCTTGAAAATTCTACTCTCGTTTACTGAATCTATTTTCACATCCTCAGTTCCTCAGATGCAGCCAACGGTTCTTTGACAAATTCACTCTTCGAATACATTCCATCCTTAAAACAACACAAGTTGACGTAGCTAGAACGTAGCTAGACGTAGCTAAATCCTGCAAGATACGTTTCTTCAAGCTCTTTGTTTATGGGCTTTTTGGAGATGCCGTAGCTACGTAGCTAGAAAAAAATAAAACGTATGAGGACTTCTTTGTTATTTATGTCAATATTTCATAAAATGGGGGAGTGGTGAGGACTTTACTGTTATTTTATTAGTAGTTTTGCACATGAAAACAATATAGTAAAGAAATGAAGAATAAGAATTATAAGCAATTGTTGGCTCTTGGTACATGTATTATCGCGCTTGCTGTAGTTGCTGTTGTGCGTGACGGTAAGGTATGGGGACACAAGATGAGCATGGCAAATAAAGAAATTGTCAATAAAGGTGGTAAAGTAAATCCAATGAGCTCATTGCCTGATGGAACAGTGATAATTAACACATCATCGCTGGCTAAAGATGTTAATGGATATGGTGGTAATGTACCATTGGAGATATATCTGAAAGATGGAAAGGTAGTTAAGATAAAGGCATTAAAGAACTCTGAAACTCCTGAATTCTTTGCAAGGGCATCAAAGTTGCTTACTGCTTGGAATGGTAAGACAGTTGATGATGCTCAGAAATTGCAAGTAGATGCTATGAGTGGTGCTACATATTCGTCACGTGGCATTTTAGGTAATGTTCAGCGTGGATTGCAATACGCTGCTAAAAACGCTGTGAAACCATCTCCTTTTGATAACATGGATTTTAGTGCAAAGAATATTGTTGGACTTGTAGTTGTGCTAATGGGAGCTATAATACCACTGTTCTATCGCAAAAAGAAATATCGCACAGTGCAACTCGTTCTTAATGTTGTAGTATTGGGATTCTGGTGTGGTACCTTCATTTCTTATTCACTAATGGTTGGTTATATGTCAACAGGTATAAATATCATGGTTTCTATTATACCTATTATAATGCTTATTACGGCATTTGTTTATCCGCTTTTTGGAAAGAAAAGCCATTATTGTACATATATCTGTCCATGTGGTTCATTGCAGGAACTTGCAGGAAGGGTGAATAAGCGTAATAAGCTGAAGATGAAACCTGAAACAGTAAAGATGCTTGGCAAGTATAGAGAAATATTGTGGGCTGTACTAATGATGATGATGCTTATTGGTGTAGGTTTCGAATGGATGGATTATGAGATTTTCTCAGCCTTTATTATTACCAGTGCATCAGCAACAGTATTGGTACTTGCAGCCTTATTCATGGCATTATCTGTTTTTGTGCCGCGTCCATATTGCCGTTTCGTTTGTCCTACAGGTACATTATTTAAAGTTGCGCAAAACTCAAAATGATATGATAAAACTTATTTTATTTGATTTAGGTGGAGTTATCTATACCAGTGATCGTGACGAATCTGTGAAAAGATTTTCCGCACTTGGATTGGATAATGCGGAATCACGTCTTAACGCATATACACAGACTGGAATATTTGGAGATTTGGAAGATGGGAAAATCACAGATAAAGAGTTCCTTGAGGCTTTGGGAAAAGACATTGGTCATGAAATTAGTTGGAATGATTGTAGACATGCCTGGCTTGGATATGTTGCTGATTTACCAGAAAGAAATATAAAACTTCTTGAGACTCTGCGAAAACAAGGTTACAGGCTAGCTTTAGCTAGTAATACAAATGAGTTTATGATGTCGTGGACTTGTTGTAATGAGTTTGACGGAAAGGGAAACAGCATAAAGCATTATATGGATGAACTTTATGTGAGTTATAAAATAGGTGCATTGAAACCTTCCAAACGCTTTTTTAAGTATATTCTTGACAAGGAAAATGTGAAGCCTGAGGAAACTCTGTTCATCGACGATAGTCCAAATAATGTGGATGCTGCAAAAAGTATGGGTATCAATATCATACAGGCTATCAACGGTGAGGACTGGACAAAAGATGTTTTATACGTGTGTGCGCACACAAATATTTGATTTAGGTCAAGAAAACGATGCAATAATGATTAAAATCCTATTTATTCTTGGAATGTATTCAAATCCTTCATACCTTTGCATCAACAAAAGGTTAATAGATTGTTTAGGTTTTTAGTTATTAGGTTTAAAGATTGTGATTCGGAATGGTATTAGATTTAAGGTAAAGATTCAAGATTGTAGGATAACCGAGAGCGAAAGCGTCGCTCTACATAGAAATTTCTAATCACAAAATATAGCAGTTTTGGAAGTGATTCCGGAACTGTTTTTTTGTTGTTAGAAACCTGCCGAATAGTATTGTCACTATTAATCGAATAATCCAAAATGCAATGATAGCTTTGATTACTTATATAATTAGCAAATAAAATAGGTTTTATTTTGTGCTTTATTCAAAATACTATATATTTGCAGTTAAAATTTATAATCAATTAAAGAAGATGAAAAGAATCAAGTTCATATTGTTTCTTGTTGTAGTATTAATCTTATCGGCTTGCGGTACAACACAAACTGTACCAATAACCGGGCGCAAACACAATTTACTCTTTTCTGATTCTGAAATACTCAGTTATAGTAACCAGGAGTATTCAAAGTATATGCAAAGCGCTAAGAAATCAACTGATGCTTCTAGCACAGCTATGGTGCAGCGCGTTGGAAAACGATTGTCAGCGGCAGTTGGCACATATCTTAAAAATAACAATATGGCTTCCGAAATACAAAACTATTCATGGGAGTTTAATCTTGTTGCTGACAAGGAGGTAAATGCTTTCTGCATGCCAGGTGGTAAAATCGTTGTTTATGAAGGTCTGCTGCCTGTTACGCAGAACGAGGCTTCGCTTGCTGTGGTTCTAGGGCATGAAATTGCTCATGCTGTAGCTAAGCATAGTGCTGAACAGATGTCAAAGAAAGCACGTCAACAATATGGAACTATGGCATTGGGAACTATACTTAATTCAGCAGTAGGAAGCGGAGCGGGAGATCTTGCTTCAGGAGTAGCGGGAGAATATTTTTCTTTCCGTAATCTGAAATATAGTAGAGATAACGAGAGTGAAGCTGATTACATGGGATTGATATTTGCAGCAATGGCTGGATATAATCCAGAGGTTGCTGTACCTTTCTGGAAGAGAATGGCAGAGCAGGGTGGAAGCAGTAATAAGAATGACTTATTCAGCGATCATCCGTCTGATTCAAAACGTATTGCTGCAATTGAGACGCTTTTACCTAACGCCTTGAAATATTATCAGGCATCAGGGTATGTTAACAATAACAATGTGGTAAAAAGATCAACACGTAAATCAGTAAGGAGATAATATTCGTTACCTTTACTTTGAATCATATACATTTGTGAGGGTAACATATTATTATACTAAATAATTTAATGCTATGATAGAATTTATTACAAGTAATTTATGGGTATTTTGGGCAATCGTGATGTTTTGTTGTCTGATACTTGAATTAAGTTCCGGAGACTTCTTCGTAACATGTTTTGCCATAGGAGCTTTTGTGTCTATATTCACGTCGTTAGTGTTGCCATTTTGGGCACAAGTCTTGATTTGGGCTTTATGCTCAATATTGAGTATACGATTGATTCGACCACGTTTGATAAAACGACTGCACAAAAGCGGCGAGGAGAGGGTAAGTAATATTGACGCACTGATAGGTAGAGTGGGTACGGTGATAGAGTCTATAGAACCCGATGGTAGCGGATACGTTAAAGTGGACGGAGACGAATGGAAAGCCGTTAGTAATGCAACGGAGTCAATATCCAAAGGACAGAAAGTGGAGGTAATAGGCAGGGAGTCTATTATTGTAACAGTAAAACCAGTTTAATCATTAAATAAAATAAAATTATGAGTATTGCTTTTTATGCTTTAATTGCAGCCGTAGTGCTTGCAATCATCTTCATAAAGATGACGGTGGTAATAATTCCACAGAGTGAAACAAAAATTATAGAGCGACTTGGAAAGTATTTCGCAACCCTTAAGCCAGGTATTAACATTATCATTCCGTTTATAGACCGTTCAAAGGCAATGGTATCAATGTCTAATGGAAGATATGTTTATACTAACACCATTGATCTTCGTGAGCAGGTTTATGATTTTGACAGACAAAATGTTATTACCAAAGATAATATTCAGATGCAGATAAACGCATTGTTGTATTTCCAGATTGTAGATCCGTTCAAAGCTGCATCTGAGATTATAACTTGCCAAACGCGATAGAGAAACTTACACAGACAACACTGCGTAATATCATAGGAGACATGGAACTTGACCAGACTTTGACAAGTCGTGATACCATAAATACCAGACTCCGTGGTGTACTTGATGACGCAACAAATAAGTGGGGTATAAAGGTGAACCGTGTTGAGTTGCAGGATATAACTCCTCCAGAAAGCGTATTGCAGGCAATGGAAAAGCAAATGCAGGCAGAGCGTAACAAGCGTGCGACAATCCTTACAAGTGAGGGTGATAAACAAGCACAGATATTGCAGAGTGAAGGTGACAAAGCTGCTATGATAAACCGTGCAGAAGCCGACAAGCAACAAGCCATATTACGTGCCGAAGGTGACGCCAATGCACGAATAAAGAAAGCTGAGGCTGAGGCTGTAGCAATACAAAAGATAACTGACGCTGTAGGAAAGTCTAGCAATCCTGCTAACTATCTGCTTGCGCAGAAATACATACAGATGCTACAGGATGTTGCTGCTGGTGACAAGACAAAGACTGTATTCCTGCCTTATGAGGCAACAAATCTGATGGGAAGCATTGGAGGAATAAAGGAATTGTTCAAGGGAGAATAAAAAATAGAGGTCGCAAATTATTGCGACCTCAATTTTTTTATTACCTTTGCATTAAATAAATGAGACACGAATATGAATATATGTATTGTAGTTGGCGCACGACCTAATTTCATAAAGGTGGCACCTATAATAAGAGCTATCGCGAAAGCTCACGAAGAAGGACGCGATATCAGTTATAAACTGGTTTTCACAGGTAGGGAAGATGACAAGACAATAGAGGATTCTCTATTTGACGATCTTAATATTAATCGTCCTGATTCTTATCTTGGTGTTGATTGTGAAAATCTAAATGAACTTACAGGACTGGTTATGTCTAAGTTTGAATCATATCTGCAACACAATCCAACTAATACAGTTATAGTCGTTGATGACTTGGCAAGTACGATGGCAGCTGCAATCGTGACAAAGAAACAGGGCATAAAACTTGCACATATAGCAGCTGGTACAAGAAGTTTTGATATTTCTATGCCGAAAGAGATAAACAGACTTGTAATTGATGGCTTAAGCGATATATTGTTTACAGCAGGAATAAGCAATAATAATATAGCCAATAAGGAAGGTGCAGAATTGAGCAAGGTTTATATGGTAGGGAACATATTGATTGATAATCTTAGATACAATCACAGCAGATTGAAGCGCCCGGAAGTTCTAGATAAACTGGGACTCGAAGAAAAAAAATACATATTGTTCACCCTTAACCGCAAGGCTTTGATAGGAGATGAGGCTCATCTAGAAAAGTTGATTAAGGCGATGATACGTGGAATGAAAGATTCAACAATGCCAATAATAGCTTCGTTGCGTGGAAAGGCTGCAAAGGTAGTCACCGATATAGTTGCATCAACTAGTTTCCCTTCTATAATGAAGATAATTGAGCCACAGAGCTATCTTGACTTTGGATATATAACTGCAAATGCTTGCGGTATTATTACAGACAGTGGAAACGTAGCTGAGGAAGCAACATTTAATCAGGTTCCATGCATCACATTAAATAGCTATACTGAACATATTGAAACTGTGAAAGTAGGTACAAATGTGCTTGTTGGTGAAGATCCTGATAGTCTTTGTTCTGCTTTGGAAGATATGGTTGACGGAAATTGGAAGAAAGCTGGCATTCCGGATAGATGGGATGGAAGAAGTGCAGAGAGAATATTGCAAATTCTTAGTTGTTAGTTTTGTTGTTTTCGTACACAACTTTAAGTGGCTTTTTTGTTTAAAATTGTGTACGAAAACATAGTTAAAAAATGTATTTTTACTTGCTTTTTGTTATTTCTTTTTCTTTCTTTGTAAAAAGATAATTATTCTGTAAGACAAGATATAAAAATAGTAAATTGAATTCGCATTAAGCATTACTCAAGTGTAAATAAATGCTTTAACTTTAAGATTGAGTGTACTGACATTTTTAGTTAATATAATAATGATAAGTAAGTCTCTATTTAACGTAATAATTTATTTTCGCATTTATAAGCTTCAAGTTTTTCGATAGTAATTAGCAAATAGAAGATTATTCAGGATGTTTTTTTTAAATGTCGAATGACAAAAATGAATGATTATTTCGCGCCATATGCATTGTTGTATGTGGCGCTTTTATAAGTATGAGCAACTACTTATTATTGTTAATGCACACCAATTCTTTGTATGTTTGCAAAAATAGCAATACTTTTGTATTCGCAATGCAAAAAATAGATAATTACACTTTTTTGACGTCTGCACCTGTAGACAAGGTTATATTGACAATGGCTGTTCCAACTATTATATCAATGCTTGTAACGAGTTTGTATAATATGGCAGATACTTTTTTTGTAGGAAAACTTAGTACCCAGGCAACAGCTTCTGTAGGAATAGTGTTCTCCGTGATGTTCTTCATTCAGGCTTTTGGATTTTTTTTTGGTCATGGTTCTGGTAATTATATCTCTCGCGAATTAGGTGCAAAGCGTCATAAGAATGCTCAAAAAATGGCGAGTACAGCATTCTTCTATTCAATGATGTGTGGTTTACTATTTACTGTTGTTGGCGAAATTTTTCTTAAACCTCTTTCTATTTTGCTTGGTAGTACTCCAACGATATTACCATACACAGAGGATTATATGGGAATAATATTACTTGGTGCGCCTTTTCTTACATCTTCATTGACCTTAAATAACCAAATGAGATTTCAAGGTAATGCAAGATTTGCAATGTGGGGCATTGTTACAGGTACATTAATTAATGTGGTGCTTAATCCTTTGTTTATATTTGGATTTAATATGGGAGTGCGTGGATCGGCGCTTGCCACTGTTATAGGGCAAATAATATCTTTCTTTATATTGTTGCGACTTTCATATATAAATCAAAATATTGGAATACATTTTAAGAACTTTTCTCTGTCATGGAATGCGATACGTGAAATATTTTATGGAGGAAGTCCTTCTCTTTCACGTCAGGGGCTAGAATGTACAGCAACTGTAATACTGAATCTATCAGCTGGAGCTTTTGGTGATGCTGCAATAGCAGCAATGAGTATTGTCACTAGAATAGCGATGTTTGTAATGTCTATAGTAATAGGACTGGGACAGGGCTTTCAACCATTATGTGGCTTTTGTTATGGTGCAAAGTTGTATGCAAGACTAAAGAAGGGATATTGGTTTACTGTTAAATTAGGTACGGTGTTTCTTCTTATTTGTACTGTTGTTGGTTTATCTTTCAGTAATGACATAATTGGATTGTTCAGAAACGATCCTGATGTTATAAAAATTGGAAGTGCAGCTTTGGGATGGCAGCTTCTTGGATATCCTTTTAATGAATTTACTATGGTTAGTAACATGTGTACTCAGACATGTCGCAAACCGTGGCGTGCTAATTTGTTGGCATCAGCAAGAAGAGGACTGTTTTTCATACCATTGATAATCATACTTCCAAAATGTTTTGGCTTGTTCGGTTTAGAGATAACACAGCTGATAAGTGATAGCCTTGCATGTATGCTTACCATTCCAATAATGATATATACATTTAGGGAGTTACGCTAGATACTATCCAGATTCCTTCTGTTGTTTTTGCCTAGAGACTTAAACTCCGTTGGTGTCATTCCTGTTACGCTTTTGAACTGACTGCTTAGATAAGCTACACTTGAATAATTCATCTTTAATGATATTTGCGTGAGGCTTAGTTCGTCATATCTTATGAGCTCCTTAACTCTTTCAATACGCTGTTCGATATAGTAGCGTTCTATTGTAATTCCGTTCACTTCGCTGAATAGTTTGCTAAGTGCGCTATAATCGCTATTCAGTTGATTGGAAAGATAGTCGCTAATATTCTGTGTGGATCTGCTGTCATGATAGTGTACAAGTTTGATAATGGCAGATTTTATTTTTCCGATTGTCTGTTGGCGATGATCATCAAGAAGTTCAAATCCCAATGTATCAAGTTCGTTTCGCAATTTGTCGAGCATTGTTTCGTCAATGACATCATTAAGTTTTACAACACCAAGTTCCAGATCGATAATATGCAATCCGTTGTCAGTCATAATCTTTCTGACAGCCATTTTGCAGCGGTCGCAAACCATATTCTTTATGTGTAAAATTGTTTCCATAAAAATAATTATTTGCAGTAAAACAAAAAAGAGATTTAGTATTAACTAAATCTCTTCTGTGGAGTGGGTGGTGATGGATTCGAACCACCGTAGGCATAGCCAGCAGATTTACAGTCTGCCCCATTTGGCCACTCTGGTAACCACCCTTTGGTGGGCGTTGACGGATTCGAACCGCCGACCCTCTGCTTGTAAGGCAGATGCTCTAAACCAGCTGAGCTAAACGCCCTTATCTCTGTAAGGCGCGGCAAAGGTAAGAACTTTATTTTGGATATGCAAATTTTGCTCATATATTTTTACTTATTTTAAGTAATATATTGCCTTTTGGTCTATTTTAGGCTTGCAAGTTGAGGAAAATCATAAGAAACTTCCATAATTTTATAACACAGTTGATTAATAAATCATTAATTTTGCAACAGTAATAATTAAGAAAAAATATTATGGCAAAGAAATTTTTTAGTGTAGATGGTATGAAGTGTGTACATTGTAAGGCTAATGTGGAAAATGCTATTAAGTCAATTAATGGAGTAAATGACGCTGTAGCTGACATTGAAGCCAAAAAAGTTACTGTTGACTTTGATGATGCTCTTGTATGTGATAATGACATCAAGAGTGCGGTTGAAAATTCTGGTCGTTATAAATTAACGTTATAATTGTATTATATTTATGAAGAAGATTATTCCTATTGTTGGCATGGCATGCTCTGCATGTTCTGCTAACGTTGAACGTAAATTGAATTCCCTAGAAGGAATAGATGAAGCATCAGTATCCCTACCAGGACGTTCTGCGCTTATAGATTTCAACCCTGAAGTTATTTCTCTTGAAAAGATGAAGCATGAGATAAATAATATTGGGTATGATATGGTTATTGAGGCTGATCGTAGTTTGGAGGAAATAGAAAAACGCAGTTTTGCGATTTTGAAACGAAAAACAATCTTGGCGTGGATATTCTCTATAATAGTCATGTCTATATCTATGATGTGGATTGATTTGGGAAGTAGAGATAATGCAAATCAGGTGGCAATGATAATATCAATGCTGGCAATGATATATTGTGGTAGACAATTTTTTATAGCTGCATGGAAAAACCTAAAACATGGTAGTGCCAATATGGACACTCTAGTGGCATTGTCTACATCAATTAGTTTTCTGTTCAGTGTTTTTAATACATTTTGGGGAAATGATTATTGGGCAAAAGAGGGTATCGAGGCTCACACATATTATGATGCTTGTGTTATGATAATCACCTTTGTCTTAACGGGTAGACTTTTAGAGGAGAAGGCAAAAGACGGAACTGCATCTTCCATACGACAATTGATGGGTATGCAACCTAAAACTGCAAGAATAGTTGTGGGGGATAATATTGAAAATGTTCCAATTTCAACTATAGAGAAGGGGGATATACTGGAAGTTAGGGCTGGTGATAAAATACCTGTCGATGGTGTTGTCACAATGGCTGAAAGTTTTATGAACGGTAATGCTGCTTATGTTGATGAAAGTATGATCACTGGTGAACCAACTCCTTCTGAAAAGATAGAAGGTAGTAATGTAATAGCTGGAACAATACAAAGTCAAGGCAAGATAAGAATGAAGGCTATGCAGATAGGTGAGGATACAGCTATTGCGCATATAATACGAATGGTTGAGTTGGCGCAAGGAAGTAAAGCTCCAGTTCAAAGAATTGTGGACAGAGCCGCACTTGTCTTTGTTCCGGTTATTGTTGTTTTGTCTTTGATAACCTTTCTTTCATGGTGGCTTATAGGAGGCAATGATTTTCTACCCCAAGCTATAATATCTGCTATTTCGGTGTTAGTGATTGCGTGTCCGTGCGCAATGGGATTGGCTACGCCTACGGCACTAATGGTTGGTATTGGCAAAGCTGCACGTGAGCAAGTTTTGATAAAGGATGCTACAGCTTTGGAAAAAATGCGAAAAGTTAATGCTATTGTCATAGATAAAACGGGAACTCTTACTATTCCAAATAAAAATATTGATTTTACCAATGTTGATGGGTTGTCGCTTGAGGATAGGGAAAAGCTTAAACCAAACGCAAAGGAAGCAATGACAGAATTGCAGAATATGGGGGTAGAGATTTATATGATGAGTGGTGACAAGGAAGAAGCTGCAAAATTCTGGGCTGAAAAAGCTGGTATAATTAATTATAAAAGTAAGGCTCTTCCACAAGATAAGGAAAATATTGTAATGGAATTACAAAAACAAGGGAAGACTGTTGCTATGATCGGTGATGGAATAAACGATACTCAGGCTCTTGCTTTGGCAGATGTCAGTATTGCGATTGGGAATGGTACTGATGTTGCAATGGATGTAGCGCAAGTGACGCTTCTTGGTGACGATCTTAGAAATATACCAAAAGCTATTAGATTAAGTGGAAAGACAGTTAAAATGATATGGGAAAATCTATTTTGGGCTTTTATATATAATATAATATGTATTCCATTAGCCGCAGGAGTAATGTACATTTTTGGTATTAACTTTCAGATAACACCTATGTGGTCTAGCGCACTGATGGCTTTTTCTAGTGTCAGCGTGGTACTCAACAGCCTTCGTCTAAAGTATGCCGCTTAGCGCTGTTGAGGAACAGGGTAGTTGTATTGGTCGAAATAGTTAAATCCTTTGTTGTTGTACCATGCACTCTCTACATTTAACTGTATTGAGAAAGATGGACTAAAGTTATATTTAACAGCAGCACCGATAACGTCAGCACCAGGCATTCCCATTGAGGACCCCATTGTACCGTAACCCATTCCATACATATATGGTCCATACATGTACCTATTATATGTATTAGAATAATTGCTGTAATTATTGGCGACACTCTTCTGTCCGTATACCCATGCTTCCCAATGGTCATTGAACTTATAACCTAAAGCTGCATAAAGTGCACCGTCCCTGTATGAGTCACTGCCCCAGTTTATGTTTTGTATGTATCCACCTGCGGCAAGCCATAACTTGTTGTCTTTAGTTAGTGGAGCTAAGTATGTGGCATTGAGGCGTTGGGTGAACCCTCCATTATGTGGAAGATTGTGACCTATAGTGGCAAAAGCAGATAAGTCTACAGAGACGTTAAGTCCACGATGTAGTCCCCAGCCATAATCATTTAGGTAAGGTGATAACATTGTAGGGGCAACCACGTCATTGGATTTATTTTCTTTGTTTTCAACAAGTTCTACTTTATGAGCTTCACCTGAATATACAATTTTAGCAGTATCGTTATAAATTGTGTCACCAGGCAATAGCCATCCCTCACGGGGAGAGTCGAAACTGTGAAGCGGTCCCTCGTGGATAACATTCTGAGCATTTGCTGTAATCCAGCATAATACTGATAATATAGATATAAAGATTCTGTTCATTGGGCACAAAGATAATAAATGATTAAGTATTAATGAAGTATGATTAGTTTTTTTTATAATAACAATATTAAAATAATGTTGTATGCTTAAATAAACTGAAAATATTTTGTGTTTATGTTGGTTTACTTTACTTTTGTAACATTATAAATAATAAACTTATGAAAAAGAATCTGATATATCTTATGTTTTTAGCATTTGGAATGACAGTCCTTCCTGCTAATGCCCAGACAAACAATAATGCTCAGAAAGAGACTTTGGTTAAAAAAGTTTCAACGTTTTGGAAGAAAACAAAGAAACAGGTCTCTACAACGGGAAAAAATATCGGTGATGCTATTGGTGTTGACGAACTGGCAAAAAAGAATAACGAAGATTTAAAAGAGATCGATGGTGTTAAATTTATGCCAATCTATACTACTGATCTTTTTGTAAACAACAATCTCTCTGATGATGAAGAACAAATAAAGATCAGCAAGGAAGAGTTTGCCCGTAAATATCCTGATGCTAAGATCATACATTGTGTTGTTCCTCAAAAGGATTGGATAATGACAGCTATCAAGGAAGGAAGCAAGATAACAGGCTATCGTCGATATGCATATTGTTATCTCTTGGCTAAAGACGGAACAGATGGATATATAAATGCACGTTTCCTTTTTATGGAATACCGTGAAGCTGGAGAAAATTACGTCAAGAGTGCTAGCTGGCCTAAATGGGATCGTACAGATATTATACCTAATAATGTATATTCTAAACTTGCAGAATAATATGAATCTATTAAAAATGCTTTTTGGTGGAAACACCGATAAATCTGAGAAAGACAGATTGCGCGAAAAAGTGCGCAACTTTGACGTATTAAAATACGAAGGAGTAAGAGCCTTGAAAAAAGGGCAGTCTGCATATGCATTGGAATACTTTGAGAAAGCGTTGGAAATTAATCCTGAACTAGAATTAAGGGATTATTACTCACAGGCACTAGTAATGAATAATAAGTTGAGACCAGCGTTGGAACAATTGGATGAAATGTCGAAAGCGCAACCTGACAACATTCTTATATATATGCGAATGGCAAACGTAGCATATATGTTGGAAGATTATGATGTAATGACTCATGCATGTATTGAAGCTTTACGTATAGATGATAATAATCCTGAGGCGAACTATATTTATGCCCGTGCATGTATTGGCAAGAACGAACTTATCAATGCTATCGCATTGCTTACAAAAGCTATAACTGCTAATGAAAAATATGACAGCGCATACCTATTAAGAAGTGATACTCTGCTAAAAATGGGTGACTTAAACAGTGCTGAAAATGATGCAAAGTGGTTAGCTGACAATGCAGAAAGCAGTGAGGATATACTTCTCTTGAGAGCAAGAATAGCAAAAGCTAAGGGTGAAAGTGATACAGCTTTGGAATTTTATGCTAAGGTTATAGAACAAAATCCATTTTGTATTGATGCTTTTAAAGAACGTGGTGCTTTAAAGTTGTCATTAGGCGACGAAGAAGGAGCCGAAGAAGATATGCGACAGGTCCTTGAATTGAATCCAAAGGAACAAAATGGTATAAATGGAGAGTTTACAGCTGAGGGAACAGAAAACATACAGCAAAAGGTTGAACAAGCATATCGCAGTGTAGATCCTTATGGAATAGGTGGTATAGGCCTGTAAAATATAAAAAATGAAAGCAAAACGGTAATTTTTGTTGTAATTCTTTTGGTGGAGTCAAATAAAAGTAATACTTTTGCAACCGATAATAACAAAAAACAAAAAAGTTATGAATAATTCATACGCATCTTTTTATTACTTTTATTTTTACTTTGCAAGGATTTGTGAAGCGGGAAGTTGCGTGTAAATTTCGACTTAAAGGAAAATGAAATTAAAATAAATACGAAACGGTCCCGCTCTTAAGAGCGAGACCGTTTTTTGTTAAAGAATATATGAAAAGAATTGCAATACAAGGTGAGATAGGTTCGTTCCATGATATAGCTGCGCATCAATACTTTAATGATGAACAGATTGAACTTATATGCTGCTCTACATTTGAACAGGTGTTTGAAAATATCAAGAAAGACCCTACGGTGATAGGAATCATAGCAATAGAGAATACAATAGCTGGTTCTTTGTTGCATAATTATGACTTGCTTAGAGAGAGTGGTGTGACGGTTGTTGGTGAACATAAACTGCATATTGAACATTCTATATGTTGTCTACCAGACGATAACTGGGACACTATAACAGAAGTCCATTCTCATCCTGTCGCTCTAGCACAGTGTCGCAACTTCCTTGAAAATCATCCAGAGATGAAAGCTGTTGAGGCTGAAGATACCGCTGGTAGTGCTGAGTATATTTCAAGTCATAATATTCACGGATGGGCGGCAATATGTTCGTCTCGTGCAGCAAATATATATGGAATGAAGATATTGCAGGAGGATATACATGACAATAAGCATAACTACACACGCTTTTTAGTTGTAAGTAATCCACATAAGGCAGCCTTATTAAGAGAAGTTGAAAAAAGCAACAAGTCGAGTCTTGTATTTAGTTTGGCTCATGAGGAGGGAAGTCTTAGTAAAGTGCTTACAATACTAAGTTTCTATGATGTCAACCTGACGAAAATTCAGTCATTGCCGATTATCGGACATGAATGGGAATACTTATTTTATGTAGATGTGTCGTTTGACAATCTTACTAGGTATCGTCAGAGCATTGATGCAATAACACCATTGGTAAAGAATATAAAAATACTTGGAGAATATGAAACCTGCTAACAGAATTAATGAAATACAGGAATACTACTTTAGTAGGAAACTGAAAGAAGTTGCACAACTTAATGCCCAAGGGATGGACATTATTAGTTTGGCTATTGGTAGTCCTGATATGCCACCGTCGCAGCAAACAATAGATAAGCTCTGTGAAGTTGCAAAACAAAGTGATGTCCATGGTTATCAACCAACTATGGGAACGCCAGAATTGCGAGAGTCTATGGCTAATTTCTATAAGAAATGGTATGGAGTTGATATTAACCCAGCTACAGAAATACAACCTCTCATTGGTAGTAAGGAAGGTATTTTACATACTACTTTGGCTTTTGTAAATCCAGGAGAAGAAGTTCTAGTACCTAATCCTGGTTATCCAACATATACAAGTTTGAGTACGATTCTCGGCGCAAAGGTCGTAAACTATAATTTACGAGAAGATAATGGATGGCAACCAGATTTCGATGAACTTGAAAAAAAGGATCTCACAAATGTAAGATTGATGTGGGTTAACTATCCAAATATGCCAACCGGTGGAAATGCATGTATAGAAACTTACAGACGTTTGGTTGATTTTGCTAAAAAGCATGATATCATTGTGGTAAATGATAATCCTTACTCGTTTATACTGAATGAAGGCAAGAAACTTTCAATATTGCAGATCCCAGGAGCAAAAGACTGTTGTATAGAATTCAATTCAATGAGTAAGGCTTTCAATATGCCAGGATGGCGTGTCGGACTATGTACGTCAAATGCCACATTTATAAGTTGGATATTAAAGATTAAAAGCAATATTGATAGTGGTACATTTCGTGGTATTCAGCTTGCAGCAGCTGAGGCTTATAATACAAACAGTGAGGAGTGGCATCAAGAATATAATGTAAATGTATATCGTCGTAGAAGAGATATTGCAGAAGAGATAATGAAGACTTTAGAATGTGAATTTGATAAACAACAAGTAGGAATGTTCCTTTGGGGCAAGATTCCTGAAAAATATTCAAATGTTGAAGAACTCACAGAACGTGTATTGCACGAGGCTAGGGTATTTATAACACCGGGTTTGATTTTCGGATCAAATGGTAAGCGCTATGTAAGAATAAGCCTTTGTGCAAAAGATGAAAAACTTAAGATGGCACTTGATAGAATCAAAGCTATTAAATGGTAATCTCGTAAATATGAATAGATAATAAAATATATACAATTATGGAACTCGAATTACAACCCCTTAATTTGCCGAGCGATAATGAACGTCCTTCATGTGTAATTGCCGGACCTTGTTCTGCTGAAACAGAAGAACAAGTACTTACAACAGCTAAAGAACTAGCAGCCAAAGGCTGCCATATATTTCGCGCAGGTATTTGGAAACCACGTACAAAACCCGGAGGCTTTGAAGGTAAGGGAGAGGAAGCTCTGCCTTGGATGAAAGAAGTAAAAGAACAAACAGGCATGCTCACTGCAACTGAAGTTGCAACTCCTGAGCATGTGGAGCAGGCTTTGAAATATGGTATAGACGTGTTGTGGGTAGGAGCACGTACAAGTGCAAATCCTTTTGCTATGCAGGCTTTGGCTGACAGTTTGAAAGGTGCTGATGTGACGGTTTTAGTTAAAAATCCAGTAAATCCAGATCTAGAATTATGGATAGGTGCTCTTCAACGTCTCAATCAATCAGGAATAAAACGCCTTGGAGCAATACATCGTGGTTTCTCAAGCTATGATAAGAAAATTTATCGAAATCTTCCAATGTGGCAGATTCCAATAGAGTTGCACAGACGTATTCCAGAGCTACCAATGATCTGTGATCCAAGTCATATTGGTGGAAGACGAGATCTTATCGCACCTCTTTGCCAACAGGCAATGGATTTAGGTTTTGATGGTCTTATTGTTGAGAGCCACTGCAATCCAGATGAGGCATGGAGCGATGCTAAACAGCAAGTTACTCCAGATATATTGGATTATATCCTCAGTTTGCTTGTTGTGCGTGATGAGCATACTACAACAGAGGGACTGCGCCTACTTCGTTCACAAATAGATGAACTTGATAATCAGTTGATGGATCTTCTTGCAAAACGAATGCGAGTTTGTCGTGAAATTGGTACATACAAGAAGGAACATAATATGACAGTGCTTCAAGCTACACGTTATAATGAAATACTAGAAAAACGCGGTGCACAGGCTAGTTTGTGTGGAATGAATCCTGAATTTGCAGCTCAGGTATTTGAGCATATTCATGAAGAGAGTGTGCGTCAGCAGTTGGAAATAGTAAATCAGTAAAATGAAAATATTGATAATGGGAGCAGGTAAGATGGGAAGTTTTTTCATCGACCTGCTCAGTTTTGAACATGAGGTGGCTGTATATGAGAAAGATGCCAAGAGAATGCGCTTTACATATAACTGCCAACGTTTTACAACATTGGACGAAGTTAAGAACTTTGCGCCAGAATTGGTTATAAATGCAGTTACTGTTAAATATACACTATCTGCATTTAAGGAAATTTTGCCATATTTGCCAACTGAATGTATCGTTAGTGATATCGCAAGTGTAAAAACTGGTTTGAAGGATTTTTATGAGCAGAGTGGACATCCTTATGTTAGTACTCACCCTATGTTTGGTCCAACTTTTGCAAATCTCAACCAACTCAGTGAGGAAAATGCAATCATAATCAGTGAGGGTGATTACATGGGACGCAAATTCTTTAAGGATCTATATCAGAAACTTGGACTTAATATATATGAATACACCTTCCTTGAACATGATGAGACAGTAGCTTACTCATTGAGTATTCCGTTTGTGTCTACATTTGTTTTTGCAGCTGTAATGAAACATCAGGATGCTCCTGGAACCACTTTTAAGCGTCACATGCGTATAGCTAAAGGTGTATTGAATGAAGATGACTACCTGCTTCAGGAAATATTGTTCAATCCTTATACTAGCGGTCAGGTGTCTAAAATACGTGAGGAGCTGAAGGAACTGATAGATATTATTGATAAAAAGGATGCTAATGCGATGAAAGCATATCTTACCAAGATTAGACAGCATGTAAAAGAGGATCTGGTATGATAATTCAGTTATGAAAATATTTTATTTATTGCTCAGTATCTTTACTTTCGTCGAATTGAACTGTGAGAATCTTTTTGATACTCAACATGATTCACTGAAGAATGATACTGAGTTTCTTCCTGATAGCTATCATTATTGGAATAATGGTAGATATTGGAAGAAGCTTAATCATATTGGTCAGGAAATAATAGCGTGTGGAGAGGATTCTGGACGCTGGGTGCTCCCTGATATGGTAGCATTGTGTGAGGTTGAGAATGACAGTGTTATGCGTGACTTGACAAAGCGTTCATTACTTCGTCAGGCCAGATATGAATATCTTGTCACAAATTCTCCAGATGAAAGAGGCATAGACGTGGCTTTGCTATATTCTCCATTTGCTTTTCAATTGATAGATTGGCATCCAATAAGGGTTACTCCGATAAAAGATATGAGACCTACTCGCGATATCCTTTATGCGTCAGGAAAGATTATCAGCGGAGATACTGTTCATGTATTTGTTGTTCATGCTCCAAGTCGAACTGGTGGTGAATTGGCTTCACGACCAAATAGAATGGCTGTTGCTAAGATACTTACTTCAGCTATTGATTCTATAAAAGCAATCTCCCCATTGGCAAAGATTGTTGTTGCAGGAGATTTTAATGACTATACGAGTGATAAAAGTTTACAATATATAAGTAATTTTGGAATGACTGATGTCTCGATTGATGCCCGTGGTAATAATGGGGCTAAAGGAACATATAAGTATAAAGGAGAATGGGGGAGTCTTGACCATATGTTTTGCAGTAATACACTAAAATCATTGGTTTTAAGTTGTAGCATCGCTGATTATAAGTTTCTGCTTGTTGAGGATGAAATTTATGGCGGTGTGCAGCCTTTCAGAAATTTTAGAGGCGCAAAATATTTTAATGGCTATAGTGATCATTTACCTTTGATTATGAAATTCAAACAGTAAATGGCAATCGTGAGTGATGATATTGTGAATATATTCATGATAATTAAAGTTACGCACTCTATTAATTTTTTTTAAAATATCATCTAACACTCTTTTTTATATTATTAATTATGTAATTTTGCATGAGAGCAGTATAGTACATCGTTTTACGACATAAAATAAGTACATTTTGCGTTGAAAGAGAAATATAAAAAAAGAAATATCATATGTTTGAAAATCTTAGTGATAGATTAGAGCGCTCATTCAAAATACTCAAGGGCGAGGGACAAATCACCGAAATAAACGTTGCTGAAACTCTTAAAGACGTGCGTAGAGCACTTCTTGATGCCGATGTTAACTACAAAGTCGCAAAAACTTTTGCAGACAATGTGAAGAAAAAGGCAATGGGTCTGAATGTGCTTTCTGCCGTGAAACCAGGTCAGTTGATGATTAAATTGGTTCATGACGAATTGGCAGAACTCATGGGAGGCGATACTGCTGAACTTAAACTTGATGGTCATCCTGCGATTATATTGATGAGCGGTCTTCAAGGTTCAGGTAAAACCACATTCAGTGGTAAACTAGCTAATATACTAAAGACAAAGAAAAATAAAAAACCGTTGTTGGTAGCTTGTGACGTGTATCGTCCTGCCGCTGTAGAACAGTTAAATGTTGTAGGTGAACAAATTGCTGTGCCTGTATATTCTGAGCCTGAAAACAAAAATGTTATTGATATTGCAAAGAATGCAATACAAGAGGCCAAGGCTAAAGGCTATGATGTTGTTATTGTGGATACAGCTGGTCGACTTGCCGTTGATGAGCAGATGATGACAGAGATATCTAATCTTAAAATAGCTTTGAATCCTGATGAAACATTGTTTGTTGTCGATTCAATGACTGGTCAAGATGCAGTTAATACTGCTAAGGAATTTAATGATAGACTTGATTTTGACGGAGTAGTCCTTACCAAACTAGACGGTGATACGCGTGGTGGTGCAGCACTTTCTATCAGAACAGTTGTGACTAAACCAATAAAGTTTGTTGGTACTGGTGAGAAAATGGAAGCAATAGATGTATTCCATCCTTCACGTATGGCAGATCGTATTTTAGGAATGGGTGATATTGTTTCACTTGTTGAACGTGCTCAGGAACAGTTTGATGAGGAAGAGGCTAAGAGACTTCAAAGAAAAATACAGAAGAATAAGTTTGATTTTAACGACTTCCTTAATCAAATAGAGCAGATTAAAAAAATGGGAAATCTAAAAGACTTGGCTGGTATGATTCCTGGAGTAGGCAAGGCTATAAAAGACGTTGACATAGATGATAATGCTTTTAATGGTATTGAAGCTATTATTAGAAGTATGACTCCTGTAGAGCGTACAACCCCAGAAATCCTTAATACTAGTCGCCGTCAAAGAATAGCTAAAGGTTCAGGTACAAGCATACAGGAAGTTAATAAACTTGTAAAGCAGTTTGATCAGACTCGTAAGATGATGAAGATGGTTACAGGTAACCAGATGGCTGGTATGATGAGTCGCATGAAAGGTATGAAAATGCCAGGAATGCCAAAACTATAAAATATTACTATAATGCAATTAATCGATGGAAAGGCTACAGCGGCAGCTATCAAGGCTGAAATAGCTGAAGAGGTAAAAGAAATTGTAGCGGCAGGTGCTAAGCAACCACATTTAGCTGCTGTTTTGGTAGGTCATGATGGAGGTTCTGAAACTTATGTCAAGAACAAAGTCATTGCATGTGAGCAGTGTGGATTTAAGTCAACTCTAATTCGTTATGAGGATGATGTCACAGAAGAAGAACTACTATTATGCGTTGATCGATTGAATAAGGATTCTGATGTTGACGGTTTTATAGTTCAGTTGCCTTTGCCAAAGCATATTGATGAACAAAAAATTATAATGGCAATTGACTATCGTAAAGATGTAGATGGTTTTCATCCTATTAATGTTGGAAGAATGGCAATAGGGTTACCTTGTTTTATCTCTGCGACTCCGTTGGGAATTATAACATTGCTAAAACATTATGGTATAGAAACAAGTGGAAAAAAATGTGTGGTGTTAGGAAGGAGTAATATTGTTGGTAAGCCAATGGCCCAACTAATGATGCAGAAAAAATTCGGTGATGCTACAGTTACAGTTTGTCATAGTCATTCTAAAGACTTAAAGAAGGAATGCCTTGAGGCTGACATTATAATAGCAGCTATTGGTAGACCAAATTTTGTTACGACTGATATGGTAAAGGATGGTGCTGTAATAGTAGATGTCGGCACAACACGTGTCCCTGATGCGACGCGCAAGAGTGGATTCAGACTTAATGGTGACGTGAAGTTTGATGAAGTTGCTCAAAAATGTTCTTTCATAACTCCTGTTCCTGGAGGCGTTGGTCCTATGACCATTTGTTCTCTAATGAAGAACACATTGGCAGCAGGTAAAAAAGAATATTATAAATGAAAAAGAAATATAACTTGATTTTTTTTATAACTCTCTAATTTTTATGGGACTGGTACGCAGTGATGCGAATCAGTCCCCTTTTAATGAGACAAAATGTATTATCATGAAGAAGTTAAATGTTCTTTTAATCTCGCTAGTACTTCAATTAAGTGCTATGGCGCAGAATGTAGAACCAGAATATACTATATCTGGTAAGGATTCATCATGTCAGATATTTGTTTATTCTCCAGGTGAAAGCGGAGGACTGCGTCTGGCTTATCTCGGTGAGAATGAAAAATGGAATGATGTCGGACTGTTGTGCTCTTCTGACTATGGTCAGTGGGGTGCAGAGAAAAAAATGCATCATCCTTTTGTAATTAAGGCAAAAGATGGAACTTGGCGTGCTGTTTGGGGAGTTAATAATGCAGCACCTACTTTTGCTGCTGCGTATTCAGAGGATTTAATAACATGGCGCCCGCAAGACTATCCTTTAGTTGCTGAATGTGGAGTTAATAATCCTATTGTTTATCAAATGGATGATGGTGGTTTTGATATTTATCTTAAAACAGCAAAAGGCAAGAGATATGTTCATGCTTCTGAAGATTTCCGACATTTTGAGGAAGATTCTGTTGAATCGGAGGCTGATGATGTCTTATGGCAAATGGACAGAGATACTGTCAATGGAAAGTCGTATTTGGGGAATGAATTTGAAATACCTGCATTTCATCTTAATTATATCAGAAACTGGTTTAATACATTGGATAAGGATAACCTAAGGTATAGTGAGAAAATGGCTGATGATGGGAAACATTTTCCAAATATAGGTGATAGTATAAATGCAACTATTGATATTGATTTTGCAAAAACTAAGAAAATAAGCAATAAGTTGATCGGAGTGTTCTTTGAAGATATTAATTACGCTGCCGACGGTGGATTGTATGCTGAACTTTTAAGAAATAGAGATTTTGAGTATACTGATAAAGATCATGTTGGATGGAATGCTTCGACTGGTTGGAAGTCAGATCAGCCAATAGTTATATCTACTGATAAACCTTTAAGTAAAAATAATCAGCATTATGCAATAATAAACAAGAGCTCACTTATTAATTCGGGATGGGATGACATAATCTCGTCTAAAGGAAATGATTTTGATTTCTCTATGTTTGCACGTTGTATTGATGATAGAAAAAATCAATTAATCATTTCTCTTGTTGATTCTTTGGGAAATTCTATTGCCGAAGGAAAAATTAAAATAGAAGGTAATGAATGGATTAAGTATAACTTGAATTTAAAACTAGACATAAAAAAGCATCAAGAATATGTAGATAAGCTTCATGATCTTACTTTGATTATAACAGGTAAGAACCAAGGACAGATAGCTGTAGATATGATTTCTTTATTTCCTCATCAAACTTTCAAAGGTCATGGAATGAGGATTGACTTAGCTCAGACAATAGCAAATCTTAAACCAAAGTTTGTTCGTTTCCCTGGAGGATGTATGTTGCATGGTGATGGGCTAGACAATATATATAATTGGAAAGAGACTATTGGACCCTTACAAGATAGAAAGCCTGAAAGAAATATTTGGAATTATCATCAGTCTAGAGGATTGGGATACTACGAATATTTTCAGTTCTGTGAAGATATAGGAGCAGAACCGTTACCTGTTATGGCTGCGGGAGTTCCTTGTCAGAATTCTTCTGCTAACACAAAAGGTATAGGAGGTCAACAATGTGGTATTCCTATGGATAAAATGCCGGAATATATACAGAATGTACTTGATATGATAGAATGGGCTAATGGCGATCCAGCTACTTCAAAATGGGCAAAGATGCGCCATGAAGCTGGTCATCCGGCCCCATTCAATCTGAAAATGATTGGTATTGGCAATGAAGATTTAATATCAACAGTTTTCGAGGAAAGATATTTGATGATATGTAAAGCCGTAAAAGCTAAATATCCAAATATGGAGGTTGTTGGTACTGTCGGTCCTTTTCACAATCCCTCGTCAGATTATATTGAGGGATGGAAATTTGCCAATCAAAATAAAAAATATATTGACGCTGTTGATGAACATTATTATGAATCTACAGGTTGGTTCTTGCATAATACTGATTATTATGACAGTTATGATAGAAATGCTCCGAAGGTATATCTTGGCGAATATGCATCACATGCAAGAACCATGGAATCAGCATTGGTTGAAGCAATATATCTTTGCAATGTAGAGCGTAACGCAGATGTTGTTGAAATGACGAGTTATGCTCCGCTGCTATGTAATGATAAGCATAAGAATTGGAATCCTAATCTAATTTATTTTGATGAAACAAATATTGTTACTACTCTAAGCTATGAAACCCAGGCTTTATTTTCAAATTACTCTGGTGATAAGTATATTAGCTCAAAGATGAATATTGATGAAAAATATGCTTACCGTGTGGCTTCAAGTGTAGTGAAAGACGAAATTAAAGGCAAAACATATCTTAAGCTTGTTAACGCATTACCTACAAAAGTATGTCTTAAAGTGAATGGTATGAATCTTTCTTCAAATACAAAATATGTGATGTTTGGAGGAAGACCAGAAAGCAAGACAACAGAGCGAATCTCAAATGATACTAATAATACAAGTTCTGCATTAGTAATAGGTAATAATATAATCCAACTCCCAGCTTATTCTGTTGTTGGAATAGAACTATAGAGATTCTTAAATCTCTATAGTTTCAATGCCTCCGTAATCTATAAGATTTTCGAAGGCATTTTCTTTTTTGAATAATTTCCCGTATATTCCTGCACATATCAAAACGCCTCCATGGGCAAATATCGCAACATTTTTATATGGCTTGTTCTTTAATTCGTCAAGAAAATCAGCAACACGCTGATATAATATAGGAAAACTCTCACCTCCTGTTGCTTCCAAGTGCATGTAATCGTTATACCAATCAAGTATATGTGGATCCTCTTTCGCTATATCATCATATAAGCGCATTTCCCAATCACCCATATTCATTTCTTTAAGTCGATTTTCGAGTGTAGGATTTGAATAGCCACATGCTGCAGCTAACTTGCGTGCTCTCGTAAGTGGGGAAGAATAAACGATATCAAAAGGTTTTAAATGCTTTAATTTTTCTTTTGTTATAGCTGCTTCTTCCATGAAAGTTTCTGCCACGGGAATATCACTCCAACCATAACATGTTCCATTTGGTACTCCAACTTTTGTGTGTCTGATAAGTGTAACTTTCATTATCTTAATTTGTAAAATAATTATAGTGAGTAATTATAAATGTTATGTAGAAACTTAATTCAGTCATTAGAAATATTGCTCCACAACAGTCTCCTGTATAACCATGTATGCGCTTCCATACAAATAGATATAGAAAATACAATACAATTCCCGGGACAGTAATACATATATAAGATAAACCGAAAAAATACCAGATAATAGAAATAGGAATTCCTCCCTGTAACATTAAGAATATACCTCCTCGTATGTTGAATTTCTTATATACGACCCCATTTTTAGCAGTTTCGGCAGTCCGAGCGTATGGCATCATTTGTATGATCTGAGATGTTACCATCTTGCAGAAAGGATCGGCTGCAATTACTATTATTGCAGCATTCATAGGAGAACATAGAGATAGACATTTATAAAAGGTGAAGAGATAAAATGTAATTCCAAGTACACCGTATGTCCCAATTTTACTATCTTTCATAATGTCGAGAATTCTTTTTCTGTCATTACCTCCACCGCCAAAACCATCAATAAAGTCTGTTAGTCCATCTTCATGTAGAGCTCCTGTTATCGCTATTCGTGATAGAATAGCTAATATTATAGCTAGATCGTATGGCATGAATCTAGGCCCGAAAAATAATATGACAGCCATTATTGGAGCTGTAATCCAACCAACAAGAGGCCAAAATTCAACAACGGTTTCATAAGCTTCTTTGGGTGGTTGATGTATTCTCCAGAATGGTAATCTTGTAAAGAATATCAGTGCAGCCCAGATACGATCGTATAATTTTATGTCTTTTTCTATTGAAATAAGCATTTTTAAAAATATTTAGTTATATGTGCATTATTAAAATTATTCATCTCGTTCGTCATGTTCACAGCAGATTCTATTATGGGGTAGGCACAAAGTGCTCCGGTGCCTTCTCCGAGTCTTAATCCCAGTGATAGTAATGGTTTGGCATTAAGCATGTTCAGCATTTTACGATGCCCTAATTCATCTCCGCAGTGTCCGAATATGGCATATTTTAATATTTCTGGATATAATTTGCTTGCTGCTAGCATGCATGCTGACATAATAAAACCGTCCACAAGTATTATCACGTGTTTCTCAGCAGCTCTTAGCATACTTCCTATAGCACCAACCATTTCGAAACCACCGAAATATCTGATAGTATCAATTATGTCGTGATTATTACTGTTGAATTTTTCTATGGCAGTTCTTAAAATCTCATATTTATGTTTTATACCTTCATCAGATAAACCTGCTCCAGCACCAATACATTCCATAAGGGGAATATCTCCGAAAATACTCATCCAAATACTTGATGGACTGGTATTTGCAATACCCATTTCTCCAATGCTAATGACATTGCATCCCTCAGAGATACATTTATCAGTCATTTCTGCACCTATGTCGATAGCATTCCAGAATTGTTCTTCTGTCATTGCGGCTTCATGTAGAAAATTTTTAGTGCCATTTGCTATTTTGCGATTGATTATTTTTGGATTGTCGGATAAGTTATAATCAACTCCAATATCAATAATTTTTAATTCAAATCCGTGTTGGTTGCAAAACATATTAACACCCCCTCCGCCTCTTGTGAAGTTTATCATTTGTTGCCAAGTCACACTGCGTGGAGAAACTGAAACGCCCTCTCTTTCAATTCCATGATCACCACCGAAAAGAATGTGGCATGGATGTGATAATTTTGGCGATAGCGTTTGCTGAATCAGACAAATTTGCAATGCTAAATCTTCAAGCATTCCTAAAGACCCTTTGGGCTTGTTTAAATTGTCAATCTTATCTTGAATGTTTTGTTTTATATCCAAGCAAGGAGATTGTATATTAAAAATTGTTTTCATATTATTTTATTTTGACAGGAATACCTGAAACCATAAGTATAACTTCATCTGCTTTACTTGCCACATATTGGTTCATCCAACCTTCTAAATCTGTGAATCGTCTTTGTATAGCATTGTCGCTAACACCCCCGCTACCAATTTCGTTAGTTACGAAGATAAAAGTACCATCTTGATTTGTAAATTTATCAAATTCATCTTTGATTGCTTTTAAAGATTCATCAACGCTGGGTTGATCATTATCTTCAAGACTTTTGTCATAAAAAAAATTAGTACACCATAATGTTATACAATCAATTACACACACATTATTATATATATAATGGCGTGAAAGAAATTTCTCTTCTTCGATGTTTGTCCAGTTTGAACCTCGTCGTTCTTGATGCTTCTTAACTCTTATCATGAATTCTTCGTCCCAAATATGTGCTGTAGCAAGATAAATGGGGCTTGAACTAAGACGAAGAGCCAATTTTTCTGCATAGACACTTTTTCCGGAACGTTGTCCACCTGTTATTAAGATAATTTTTTTCATATTGCGAAGATAGCAAAAAGTTATTCAATTTACCAAACAAAATCCAAAAAACAAGTAGCTAAAGTCATTAATAAACAATATTTGAATTGATTTTGCTCATTTTTCCTGTTATATAGCATAAATTTATTAATAATAATTTGGATGTTTCGATAATTTTTACGTACTTTGCATGCAGAAATAGAAAATAGAAAAAATCAATAATTATTAATTAATTTTAGAGAGACATGAAAAAGTTCGTTTTATTGTTCGCTGCTGCCATTTTAGCAGTTTCTGCTTCTGCACAGACTGTAGAAGAGAGTAAAACATTTGACAACATTTATGTAGGTATCAATGGTGGTCTTGCAACAAAGGCTACAGGTCATGCTTGGATGAAGGGTCTTGACTCTAATCTCGGTGTGCGCATTGGTCGTAACTTCACTCCAGTTTTGGGTGCCGCTATTGAAAGCAATGCTTATTTCTCAAATAAACCTTGGGCTTCTACTGGTACTGTTGTTCGTTATCTTAACACAAGTTTTCTTGGTACAGTTAATTTGAGCAACTTGTTTGGTGGCTATCTTGGTCAGCCACGTCCATTTGAGGTTAGTGTTGTTGCTGGTTTAGGTTGGGGACACCTTTTTGGAAACTCTAAGGAGTACGACAAAGCTGGATGTGTTAACAACCTTACTTCTAAGGTAGCTCTTGACTTTGCTTACAACCTTGGTGCAGATAAGGCATGGCAGATTTACATTGAGCCTGCTATTATGTATGGTCTTAATGACAAGTCTAACACTCCTTTCAATCTTGGAAACGATGGTATTAAGTTTGATGTAAACCATAGCTTTGTTCAGTTGAATGCTGGTGTTGTTTACAAGTTCAAGAATTCTAATGGCACACACAACTTCAAGATTGCTCAACTTCGTGATCAGAGTGAAATCGATGGTCTGAATTCTCAGATTAGTGATCTCCGTAACGAGCTTGCTAAGAAGCCTAAGGAAGTTATCAAGGAAGTTATCAAGGAAGTTCCTGCTGAGGCAACTACATGTCCTTTGTTCGTAACATTCGCTCAGGGTAAGGCAGATCTTACTATGGATGCTAAGAAGGTTCTTGACAATGTAACTAATGGTGCTACAGTTGAAATCATTGGTACTGCTTCTCCAGAGGGTTCTGTAAAGGTTAATAAGCAGGTTTCTCAGATTCGTGCTAATAATGTTGCAAAGTACTTGAAATCTAAAGGTGTTATCGTAAAGGATGCAACTGGCAAGGGTGTACAGGGTGTTACATCTAACCGCCTTGCTGTAGTTTATGTTAAGTAATAAGTATTTAACAGAATTATATATTTAAAAGATTCCCTAGTGGCTTAATGGCTGCTAGGGGTTTTTTTTTCATTATATTTATGTTATGTTGATAAATCGAAACTTTTTTATTGGTTTGTCTTACATAATCTGTGTATTAGTAAATAATATGCGTTAATCTATTGGTTGTTTCGTATTTTCTAGTTATCTTTGCAAACTAAATAATGAGAAGGTAGTTCTCGTTTATGTTATTTGTATACAAAAGACATTAGATATGAAACATCAATTAAGAAGTGCTGTCTGTACTGAAGGCAGAAGAATGGCTGGAGCCAGAGCTTTATGGGTCGCTGCTGGCATGAAGCATGAACAATTTGGTAAACCAATTATAGCGATAGTCAATAGTTTTACTCAATTTGTTCCTGGACATACACATCTTCACGAAATAGGTCAGATAGTCAAAAAAGAAATAGAGAGCATGGGATGTTATGCTGCAGAGTTTAATACTATCGCTATTGATGATGGTATTGCTATGGGACATGATGGAATGCTTTACTCATTGCCTTCACGAGATATAATTGCTGACTCAGTTGAATATATGGTTAATGCTCATAAGGCTGATGCTATGATATGTATATCCAACTGTGATAAAGTCACTCCAGGCATGCTTATGGCTTCTATGAGACTTAATATTCCAACCATTTTTTGTTCTGGTGGTCCAATGGAGGCTGGTCGTTGGAAAAACGAGAATGCTGACCTTATTACAGCTATGGTTAAGGGAGCAGACCCATCCGTCAGTGATGAGGAAATGAAGCAAATTGAGAGTTGTGCATGTCCTGGTTGTGGCAGTTGTTCAGGTATGTTTACAGCTAATTCAATGAATTCACTTACAGAAGCTATTGGCTTAGCTCTTCCAGGAAATGGAACTATTTTGGCAACACATAAGAATAGAATTCAATTATTTAAAGATGCAGCTCGCCAGATTGTGAAGAATGCCTTTGCGTATTATGAAGATGGAGATGATCGTGTTTTGCCGCGCAATATTGCTACACGAAATGCTTTCCTCAATGCAATGGCGCTTGATATTGCAATGGGTGGAAGTACAAATACAGTTCTTCATCTTCTTGCTGTTGCACAGGAAGCTGAAGCTGATTTTACAATTAAGGATATCGATGAGTTAAGTCGTAAGGTGCCTTGTTTGTGTATGCTGGCTCCGAATACTCAGAAATATAGTGTTCAAGAGTGCAATAGAGCAGGTGGAATACTTGGTATAATGAACGAACTTAATAAGGCTGGATTGTTGCATGTTGACACAAATAGAGTAGATGGTATGACCCTTAATTCCGCTCTAACAAAGTATGCAATCACTGGTGTAACAGTCAATCCTGATGCTGATAGAATTTATCATAGTGCCCCAGGATATAAATTTTCTACTCAAATGGGTAGTCAGGATGAAAAATGGGATAGTCTTGATACAGACCGTTCAAATGGATGTATAAGGGAGCTTGAACATGCTTATACTAAAGATGGTGGTCTTGGCGTGCTTTTTGGTAATATAGCACAAGATGGCTGTGTTGTTAAAACAGCAGGAGTAGATAAATCTCTTTGGAAGTTTTCTGGACCAGCTGTTGTCTTTGATTGTCAAGAAGATGCTTGTGAAGGAATCCTTGCAGGTAAAGTTAAGAAAGGGGATTGTGTCGTTATCACTCATGAAGGACCAAAGGGAGGACCTGGTATGCAAGAAATGCTTTACCCAACTTCGTATATTAAGAGTATGCATATGGGAAAGGAATGTGCATTGATTACAGATGGACGTTTTTCTGGTGGAACTTCTGGATTGAGTATAGGACATATTTCTCCAGAGGCTGCTGCTGGCGGTAATATCGGTAAGATAAAAGATGGTGATATTATTGAAATAGATATTCCAAACCGTAGTATAAACGTAAAACTAAGTGATGAGGAATTGTCTGAACGTAAACAACAACCTTTAAAGCGTAATAGAGTTGTTAGTAAAGCTTTAAGAGCTTATGCGCAAAGTGTGAGTTCTGCAGATAAAGGTGGCGTAAGGATGATTGATTGATATAGAATATGTTTTAGTAGTTTAAGTTATATATAATGAGTAAAGAAGTAATTACAGGTTCAGAAGCATTGATGCGTTCTTTGCATAATGAAGGTGTTAAGACTATATTCGGTTATCCGGGTGGTGCGATAATGCCTGTATTCGATGCTTTGTATGGTTACACTAGAGGTGAAAAGAAGATGTTTGATCACATCTTAGTACGTCACGAGCAGGCTGCTGCTCATGCTGCCGAAGGGTATGCACGAGTCAGTGGTGATGTCGGTGTGTGCCTTGTGACTAGTGGACCAGGAGCTACTAATACATTGACGGGTGTTGCAGATGCAATGATGGATTCTACACCAATAGTTGTAATTGCAGGACAGGTTGGCGTTGGAGCTTTAGGTACTGATGCCTTCCAGGAAGTTGATTTAGTAGGAGTTGCACAACCGATAACGAAATGGGCTTACCAAATACGTCGTCCGGAAGATGTAGCTTGGGCTGTAAGTCGTGCTTTCTATATTGCGCGTTCTGGACGTCCAGGACCAGTTGTTCTTGACTTTCCAAAAAATGCGCAAAATCATACGTGTGAATGGAATCCAATTAAGGTTGATAATGTAAGGTCATATAATCCTTATCCTAAAATAGACAGTTGTGCTATTGAAGAAGCTGCAAAGCTAATCAATGGTGCCAAAAAACCGTTTGCATTGGTAGGACAGGGTGTTGAATTAGGAAATGCACAGAATGAACTTGTCGAATTCCTTGAAAAAGCCGACATTCCTGCTGGTCGCACATTGCTAGGATTGTCAGCATTACCATCTGATCATCCTTTAGATATTGGTATGTTGGGAATGCATGGTAGTTATGCTGCCAACATGAAAACTCAGGAGTGCGACGTACTTATAGCAATAGGTATGCGATTCAGTGATAGAGTTACAGGATTGCCTTCTACTTATGGACAGCAGGCAAAGATAATCCATCTCGATATTGATGAATCCGAGATAAATAAGAACATTAAAGCCGATGTTGCGGTATTGGGAAATTGTAAGCAAACCATTCCTGCAATAACGAGTTTACTGAATGAAAATAATCATCGTGAATGGCGTGATTCGTTTAAGAAATACGATGATATGGAAATTGAGAAGGTTATAGAGCCTGATATTCATCCTACTGAAGGTCCTTTGTTGATGGGCGAAGTTACAAATGTTGTTGCCGAAGTTACTAATGGAGAGGCAGTATTGGTAAATGATGTTGGTCAAAATCAGATGATATCTAGTCGCTATTTTAAGTTTAAGAATAAGCGTTCTATTGTTACTAGTGGAGGCTTTGGTACAATGGGATTTGGGCTTCCTGCGGCTATCGGTGCAAGTTTTGGCGCTCCCGAAAGAACAATCTGTTGTTTTTGTGGAGACGGAGGCTTACAGATGAGTATACAAGAGTTTGGCACTATAATGGAGCAACAGGCACCTGTAAAGATAATCCTTCTTAATAATAATTTCCTAGGAAATGTACGTCAGTGGCAAGATTTAATGTTTAATGGTCGTTATTCATTCACTCATATGATGAATCCACATTATCAGGAAATCTCTAAGGCATATAGCATTCCTTATGATCTTGTTGTTGACCGTAAAGATTTACGTTCTAAAGTTGAAAAGATGATTTCAACAAAAGGACCTTATTTCTTGGAATGTGCCATTAAGGAAAAAGAAGATATAGTTCCTATGACATTACCTGGAATGAGTGTTGATGGCATGTTGCTTGAACTTGATTATTAGTATTTCAAATTTTAAGTAAATGGAAAAGAAATTATATACATTATTAGTCTATTCTGAGAATATCGCCGGTATATTAAATCAAATTACGGCGGTATTTACTCGTAGACAAGTAAATATAGAGAGTTTAAATGTCTCTGCTAGCAGTATATTAAATGTACACAAGTATACGATTACGGCCTGGAGTGATGAAGAGCAGATAAATAAAATAACAAAAGCCATTGAGAAAAAAATTGATGTGGTGAAAGCTGATTATTATACTGATGAACAACTCTTTATTCACGAAGTGGCTCTTTTTAAAATTTCAACGCCTGTATTGTTGGATAACCCAGAAGTATCTCGTACTATTCGTAGGCATGATGCGCGTATGATGGAAGTAAACCATACTTACAGCACAGTGTTATTAGCTGGCTTGACAGAGGATATCGCTGACTTATTTAATAAGCTAAACGATTTTAAATGTCTACTGCAATATACAAGAAGTGGTCGCATAGCTGTGACAAGAAGTTTTGATGAACCGATATCTGATTTCTTACACGAACAGGAGAGTAAAGATAATGACTGATATTTTGGATAAAGTTGGTTGCTATAAATTTTTAGCAGAACCTTTTCATTGTGACTTTTCAAAGCATTTGTTCATGGGACATCTTGGAAATCATATGTTGAATGCAGCTGATTTCCATTCGAATGAGCGTGGATATGGGATGAGCTATTTAAATCCAATTCACAAGACTTGGGTTCTGTCAAGATTGGCAATAGAAATGACAGAGATGCCTATATCATACGATGAGTTTAATATTGAGACATGGGTAGACGGTGTTATGAAATTTTTCACTAGTCGAAATTTTACTGTTGTTAGTTCTGATTCAAGTAAAATTTATGGATATGGAAAGAGCACTTGGGCTATGATAGATACTGATACGCGTCAGCCTGTTGATATATTAGCTATTCATGATGGTCTTATTCTTGACTATGTTGATAAAGAAAAACAATGTCCTATCGCTAAAAGTTCACGAGTCAAGATGTCTGCAGATGCAAAACTTGTAAGGACTATAGACACGAACTATAGTGATGTTGATGTAAATGGGCATATCAATAGTGTAAAATATATTGAACACATTCTTGATTTGTGGAATTTAGATTGGTATCTTCATAATACAATTAAACGCTTTGAAATTGCATATGTTGCAGAATGCCACTGTGGAGATAAATTGAATTTTTACAGTGAGCATATTTCCGAAGACGAATATTGCATAAGAATTACAAAAAGTTCTAAAACAAATGCTGAAGAAGTCGAAGTTGTTAGAAGTAAGGTTAATTTTGTAAAAGATTGAAAGAATATTTTGTTGTTTCGTTTTAAAGTATTACCTTTGCGTACGAAAAATATTTGAATTCCCTAGCTGAAACCTTGGATAGGTAATGGAATGGATCTATAAAACGACTGTCTTTGGAAAAGATAGGCATGATTCAATGGGATAATAATAACCCGCGATCCCTTAAATGAGGGCGCACATTTTTTTATAATATGGCAGAAATGAATTTTGGTGGAGTAGTAGAAACTGTTGTCACCAGTAAGGAATTTTCTTTGGAGAAGGCTCGTGAAGTACTAAAAAATGAAACGATTGCCGTAATTGGTTATGGTATTCAGGGACCAGGTCAGGCTTGTAACTTGCGTGATAATGGATTTAATGTTATCGTAGGTCAGCGTGAAGGTAAGACTTATGAAAAATGTCTTGCAGATGGTTGGGTTTCAGGAAAGACTCTTTTCTCAATTGAGGAAGCTGTACAAAAAGGTACAATTGTTTGTATGTTGCTTTCTGACGCTGGTCAGATTGCTGTTTGGCCAAAAATTAAGCAGTATCTAACTGCTGGCAAAACTTTGTATTATTCTCATGGATTTGCTATCAATTGGCAAGATCGTACAAGTGTTGTTCCACCAAAGGATATTGATGTCATAATGGTTGCACCTAAGGGTTCTGGTACATCTCTTCGCACGATGTTCTGTGAAGGTCGTGGATTGAACTGTTCTTATGCTGTTTATCAGGATGCGTCTGGTCATGCAGAGGACAAGACTATCGCATTTGGTATTGGCATCGGTGCTGGATATTTATTTAAGACTACATTCCAGCGTGAGGCTACATCTGATTTGACTGGTGAAAGAGGTTCTTTGATGGGTGCCATTGAGGGATTGCTTGAAGCACAGTATGATGTTTTGCGTGAGAACGGACATACTCCATCTGAGGCTTTCAATGAGACTGTTGAGGAATTGACTCAGAGTTTGATGCCATTGTTTGGTGCAAAGGGTATGGATTGGATGTATGCAAACTGTTCTACAACAGCACAGCGTGGTGCTCTAGATTGGGCACCTCGTTTCCGCGAGGCTATCAAGCCAGTTATGGAATGGTTGTATCTTAGTGTTAAGACAGGTAATGAGGCTCAGATTTCTATTGATAAGAATTCAAAGTCTGATTATCGTGTGAAGTTAAATGCTGAACTAGAAGCTATGCGCAATAAAGAAATGTGGCAAGCTGGAAATACAGTTCGTAAACTTCGTCCTGAAAATAGTTAATTTTTTTCTCGTACATAATGTTGTAAGGGGGAGTTTCCTGTGAGGGAGATTTCCCTTTTTTATCTTATTTATAGAATTTTCAGGTAATCATACATGTACAAACACACTGAAAGACAAATCATAACATCAAACATGTAAAGTATTTTAAGGAAATTCCAATTGACGAAGAACCAAAAAATTGGTAATACAATTTATACAGTAGGAGAATATTAATTGATCGGTATATTTTCCAAGATCAAGAAATACAAGTTCAGTAGGCATGAATATCCACCGATAAGATATCGCAATGCCGTTAGTCGAACCTATTTGTTGTTAAGGATGATATATCCACAATCATTAATAATGTATTCCTCGTTTACTAGGAATTCTAATGCTTCATCCAGCTGTCTGTCTGGGATGTTCATTTCATTTAGTTCTGTAATATGATGTTTTTTCCCATCTTTCAACATTTCCAGTATTCTTTGTTTTGGCAAAGAAATTCTATCTTCTGATGCTTGGTCAGTATAGTGCTCAAGGCAAACATCACATAAACCGCAGTCCTTACTGTCTGTTTCGCCGAAATATCTTAATAACTGTCTATTTCTGCATACATTATCATTTTTGGCATATTCAATTATTGCGTCAATTCTCTTTGCAAATTCAATTTTTCTATCTTCATATACATTCTTGGAAATGATAATTCTTTCACCATCATCTCTACTCTTTGTATATGTGATATAAGGCATTTTTTGTTGTGGAATAAAATGCAATATCCTTTTCATGCTCAGATTCTTTAATATAAGATATACTTGTTGTTGTGTGAGTCCTGATTTCTGAGCTATCAATCCTTCATCAATATATGTGTAATCATTGAAAAGTCCACCGTATAGACGGAGTAGAGTTGTTATTATTTTATCTTCATTATTCGTAAGGTTTTCAAGTATATAAAGCTGATTCCGACTAAGCAGAAATATAAGTCTTGCACTGCTTTTAGGATTGTTTTCATATAATATATAACCTGCTCTTTCCAAAATTCTTAGTGAAGAGTCAACAAGAATCATAGAAAGTCCAAAGTTATGGCAGAATTTGCCAATATCAAAAGTAAATGTATGCCCTATACCGCTGCCGACACCTATCTGGTAGAAATAAGCCAAGCTGTCATATACCTTCTTTACATATTCTTTTTCAGGAAAGTTATCGGTAATGCGTTTATATAACTTTCTACAGTCTCCATCATTGTATAACAAGACTGCATAAGCCTTTTTTCCATCTCGTCCTGCGCGCCCTGCTTCCTGAAAATATGCCTCAATAGAGTCTGGACAATCAATATGAATGACAGTTCTTACATTAGGTTTGTCAATTCCCATTCCGAATGCATTTGTAGCCACCATTACACGAGTTTCGTTATTTTGCCATTCTTTTTGTCGCAAGTCCTTTGTATAATGTTCCAGTCCTGCATGATAATATGTTGCCTCAATATTATTATCTTTAAGCATTTGGGCAATTTCCTTTGTACGTTTTCTACTTCTTACGTAAACAATTGCACTTCCTTTTACAGAATTTAGTATATGAATAAGCTGTTGGTCTTTATCTGATGTAAGTCTTACTACATAAGTTAGATTCTTTCTTTCAAAGCTCATGCGGAAGACATTTTTTTCCTTAAATTCCAATCTTTCTTGTATGTCATCAATGACTTCAGTTGTGGCTGTAGCCGTTAGTGCCAATATGGAAACCTCAGGTTTTAGTTTGCGTATATCTGAAATGTGAAGATATGAAGGACGAAAGTCATATCCCCATTGACTTATACAGTGAGCTTCATCTACAGTGATGAAACTTACCTTCATATGTTTTAATTTGGCTTGAAAAAGCTCTGATGAAAGTCTTTCTGGTGATACATATAAAATCTTCACTCCTTCAAATACGGCATTTTCAAGAACCTTTATTATTTCAGGTCTTGTCATGCCAGAATATATTGAAGCGGCTTTGATACCAAGTTTCTGCAGGTGGTCAACTTGGTCTTTCATTAAGGCAATAAGGGGTGTGATAACAATGCACACTCCATCCATTGCTAAAGCCGGTACTTGGAAAGTTATAGATTTTCCGCCACCTGTAGGCATTAGTCCAAGTGTATCACGTCCCGCATAAATACTTTCAATAATATCTTTTTGTATTCCCCGGAAATCATCATACCCCCAATATTGTCGTAGTATTTGCCGACATTCCATTATATTTCAGACTTATATTCTTCTTTTATTTCTTCAGGACGAATGTCTTCTATCTGTAATTGAATTTGGTTTGGTTTGAAGACATTTTCTTCAATGGTATAAACAATATCAAATGATCTTTTACTTTTAATGTATCGTGCGGATGCACTTTGACCGAATGCTATTCCATTTATAACATCGCTTGAATTTGAATCGACAAGTTCTAGCTTTATGTGTTCCTGCTCTCTTCCCACAACTTTACTAGTACCATAATCATATACACCGAGAGTGCAAAATAATGGTTTTGTGCATTCTGGACCAAAAGGGGAGAAACGTTTTAAGTCGTTATGGAGTTTCTTTGTTATGTCCTTGAAATCTATATGACTATCTATGTTGATGTTAGCCTCAGTTAGTTCTGGGTCTATGTGTTCTTCAACATATTTTTGGAACCTTTGTATAAACTTAGGTATGTCTTTCCATTTGAGTGTTAACCCAGCTGCATAGGTGTGACCACCGAAATTAAGAAGTAAATCGCGACAACTCTTAATTGCTGAATATACATCAAACCCTGTTACACTACGCGCTGACCCTGTTGCAAAATCACCGTCTTTTGTTAGTACTACCGTAGGGCGGAAGTACATCTCTGTAAGACGTGAGGCTACAATTCCTATAACACCTTTTTTCCAGTTTTCATCATAAAGAACTATGCTTGAATAATGCTTCTGATTCTCAAGTTTAGAGACAATCGTATTAGCGTCTTCTGTCATTTGCTTGTCAATATCCTTACGTTGCTCATTATATTCATCAATGTGCTTTGCCTTTTGAATGGCTACTACGTAGTCTTTTTCGATAAGCAAGTCAACGCTTTCCTTTCCGCTTTCCATTCTTCCTGAAGCGTTAATTCTTGGTCCAATCTTGAATACAATGTCGCTCATTGATATTTCACGCCCGTTTAGACCACAAATATCAATAATGGCTTTTAAACCAATACTTGGATTTTGATTTAATTGTTTCAGTCCGTGAAATGCAATGATTCTATTTTCATCTGTTACCGGAACAATATCCGCTGCTATTGAAACAGCACATAAGTCAAGTAAAGGGATAAGATTTGAAAAAGGAATATTGTTATTCTTAGCCCAGCCCTGCATGAATTTGAATCCTACGCCACATCCGCATAGGTTTTTATACGGGAAAGTGTCATCATGTCTTTTGGGATTCAGTATGGCTACAGCTTGTGGCATCGTCTCGTCTGGGACATGATGGTCACAAATAATAAAATCTACACCAAGGCTTTTGGCATAGTCAATTTCCTTGATAGCTTTAATACCGCAGTCAAGTATTATAATAAGTTTTACACCTGTTTCTTTCGCATAGTCTATGCCTTTTTTACTTACTCCATATCCTTCATCATATCTGTCAGGTATGTAGTAGTCTATATTGGAATAGAACTGTTGAATAAACTTGTACACCAGTGCTACAGCTGTGCATCCGTCAACATCGTAATCTCCATAAACAAGAATACGTTCTTTCCTACCCATTGCATCATTCAGACGGTCTACAGCTATGTCCATATCTTTCATTAGAAATGGATTTATGAGATCGGCTAATTGTGGACGGAAGAATCTCTTGGCAGCAGATTCGGTGTTAATACCGCGCTTGATAAGAAGTTGTGCTAAAATTGGACTGATGCTCAACTTGTCTCCAAGTTCTTCAGCTGCTTGTTTCTCTTCTGGTGTAGGTGGTTTGTAATTCCATTTAAAATGCATTTATATCGTTTTTATTTTCTTCTTGGTTGCAATGTATGTAAACATATGCCTTTTGCTAATTTTTATTGCTTGTGAAATAAAAATCTGTGCTCAAAGTTACAAAATAAAAACAAAAAAAAGGCACAATCTGAAATGTTTTTTCAGATTGTGCCTTCTATTTATTTGGGGTATCAAATATTAGATACCAAGTTTCTTGCGGATATCATTTGGTATTGCATTCTTATTAACCATGAAATCCATAGTGTTTGCAGCGATAAAGTTCTTTGTCATATACCAAATTCCCTTATATTCACCTGCTTCTCCCCATGAGTTTTTAACCATGTAATATTCTTTGCCATTCTGGTCTTTTGCTATACCATATATAAGCATACCGTGATCATCTGTAAGCTCCCAGTTGTCATATCTTTCCTGACGCATTTTCTGTGTAGGTATGATTTCTGGTATATTGCAGCCCAAAGAGTCTATCATATTATTCTTCTGAGTCTTTGTAAGTTTCAGCCAACGAGCCATATCGCTACCAGTGAGGCTCTGTACTTTCTTTGTGTCAGTATTGTAAGCCAAACCGTCACGTGTAAAACCGTCTTCAGAAACGTCACCACCCCAAGCTACAGTATATCCGTTCATAACAGCATTGTCGATGATACGCATCATGTCTTCCATAGGAAGATTCCATGAGAGAGGATTGCGCCAGTTGTCTTGAACTTCAACAGCGAAGCCCTTCCAATATGGATGGTGGGTATAACTTGTTATGCTTGCATAGTCGTTAGCGTCAATACTAAGGCTTGCAGCGAAAGACTTAGGAGTATAACTTTTACCTTCGTAAGTGAACTTTTCTGGGCATTTGCCTAGATAAGCGTCAAGTATACCTTGGAGTCCAGCTTTCCATTGAGTAGATAACTTCTTTGAATCACTTTTAGCAACTGCCTTTACATAAGGAGTCATTAAATTAAAAAACTCGTTGTAATTATTCAGTGAATCACCGTAAAGACTACCTACAAATGGCATAGCGTTTTCAGGGCAGATGCCATAATTCTCTAGGCAATATAATGGATCAAAAGAACTGCCACCTTCTGAAAACTGGCAATCACCGTGTAGGCGTACTACCTGAATGGCACGATCCATATAAGTTTTGTTCGCAACAAATGACTCGCAAAGGTCATAAGTCTTGCCTGTCTTTTTAAGAATCTCAGCCTCAAAGAAACTTAGTGTAGAATAGTCCCAACATGTACCACTACGGCTTTGATTCTTAATACTTGTAATTTTGTTCTCTTTTACTACAGTGAATACCGGCTTGTTTACATTTTTCTCAGCCTTCTTTTCCTGTGCTGTTGCACCAATTGCCGTTAAAGCAACGAGTGTCATTACTAATAATTTTCTCATTTAAACCAATATAATGTTATTTATTACCCATAAAATTCTCTACATCTTTTGGATGATAAGGAATTCGATCCTTACCAATGAATCTACATCCATCTTTTGTTATTAAAACGTCATCCTCTATTCTTATTCCTCCAAAGTCCTTATAAGTCTCTAATTTGTCGAAATTTAGAAAATCTTTACAGTGTCCGTTTGCTTTCCAGTTATCAATAAGTGCCGGAATGAAATATATACCAGGTTCGTCTGTAACAACGAATCCTTCTTCTAGTCTGCGACCCATTCTTAGGCAGTTTGTTCCAAATTGCTCTAGGTTAGGGCGAGTTTCTTCGTCAAATCCAACGTTTATCTGGTCTAGACTTTCCATATCATGTACGTCCATTCCCATCATGTGTCCTAATCCGTGTGGAAGGAACATTGCATGTGCTCCAGCCCTAACAGCTTCGTCTGTATCTCCCTTGGTGAGTCCAAGTTCTTTTAATCTGTCAAACATCAGTCTGCACACTGCAAAGTGTACGTCAGCATATTTTGTTCCAGGTTTTGCTACATCTAAAGTGTAGTCGTGACATGCTTCTACAATTGAATATATTTCCAGTTGCTTTTGAGTGAACTTGCCACTTACGGGCATTGTTCGTGTGTTGTCGCTGCAGTAGTTATTTATTGTTTCTGCACCAGCGTCACAAAGAACAAGTCTACCTTCCTCAAGCACATTCATTGATGGTGCACCATGCATAATTTCACCATGTTGAGTGAATATAGTAGGGAAGCTTACCATAGATCCATAAGAATTAGCTATGCCATCAACTTGCCCTCCAATAAATTTCTCGGTAACACCAGGTTGAATGAACTTCATTGCTGTTGTGTGCATTTTATATCCTATTACGGCTGCACGCTCAAGTTCCTCAATTTCTTGTGGTTCCTTAGTAGAGCGCATCTTCACAACAGCATTGATTAGAGACATGCTTGCAGATTCTTTCTGTTGGCAAGGATGTATTCCTAGTAGATCAAATATCTGAATCTTAATGTCATGTCTATATGGTGGAAGAATATGTATCTTGCGGTGTTTACTCATGGCATCATTGCAAACCAATTTTAAGCTTTTCATTTGAGCTGAATCTGTTGCGCCTGCTTTTTGTGCCATGTCGTGAATACTGTCAACTGAACCAAACCAAACAATATCCTCAATGCCAATATCATCACCGATAAGTGTATCAGTGTCATTGTCAATATCGATTACTCCAACGAGACCATCTCTTTGAAGTCCGAAATAATATAAAAACGATGAGTCCTGACGAAAAGGATGATACCCATTGTTAGGGAAGTTCGCCGGAGATTCATTGTTTCCGAAAAGAATGATAACGCCACTCTTTACGAGCTTTTTAAGTTCGTTACGGCGTCTCACATAAGTAGCTGTATCAAACATGTAATGCTGTTTTTTTGTTGTTTTGCCTACAAAGTTACACTTTTTTAATTAAAAAACACTATCTTTGCAAGAAAATTGAATAAATTAGTGTAAAATTATTAGAATATATGGTTGTTACTCAAAATATAGGTCTTGTTCTTGAAGGTGGAGGAATGCGAGGAGTCTTTACTAGTGGTGTCCTTGATGCTTTTATGAAGCATAATATTTATTTTAAATATATTGTTGCCGTTTCTGCTGGAGCATGTAACGGTATGAGTTATGTTAGCCGTCAACCACGACGTGCGCGTCTTTCAAATATTGATTATCTTGCTCGTTATAATTATATAGGCATTCGTCATCTTGTTTCACAGGGATGTATTTTCGATAGTAAGCTCCTTTATGACAAATTTCCCAATAAACTTTTGCCTTTTGATTTTGATGAATATTTTAAACATTCGAAGAACTTTGAAATGGTAACAACAAATTGCTTGACAGGTCAGCCAATGTATTTAAAAGAATTGGAAGATCATCAGCGTTCGCTTGATATCGTAAGAGCGTCTAGTAGTCTTCCATATGTAAGCAAGATAGTTCACGTGGACGGAATTCCAATGCTTGATGGTGGAATAGTTGATAGTATACCTGTGCAGCGTGCTATAGATATGGGATACACCAACAATGTGGTTATTCTTACAAGAAATAAAAATTGGCAAGACGATGGAAAAGATAGAAAGGTGCCACATTTTGTTTATAAGAATTACCCACGATTGAGAGTTGCGTTGAGTAGGCGACACATCGCTTATAACCAACAAATTGAGCTTGTTAACAAATTAGAAGAGAATGGACAAATAAAGTGCATTCGTCCTTTACGTCCTATTGAAGTGGGAAGAATAGAAAAAGATACTGATAAGTTGGAAAGACTATATGAAGAGGGATTCGCTATAGGTGAGGACTTTATTAAAAATAACACGAAATTATTTTAATAAATCAGGACGTATTTTTTTAGTACGTTCCATAGCTTTGTCAAATTCCCATTTGCGAATTTTAGCTTCGTTGCCACTAAGTAGTACGTCGGGAACCTTCCAACCTTTATATTCAGACGGTCTTGTGTATATTGGTGCGGCGAGCATGTCATCCTGAAAACAGTCACTAAGTGCGCTTTGTTCATCACTTATAGAGCCAGGAATGAGTCTGACGATAGCATCTGTCATTACAGCGGCGGCAAGTTCTCCCCCAGTAAGTACATAATCTCCAATACTAATCTCACGTGTGATCAGATGTTCGCGTACTCGTTGGTCTATACCTTTGTAATGTCCGCAAAGAATAATGATATTACCTTTTAGTGAAAGATCGTTTGCAACATGTTGGTCAAACTGTTCTCCATCAGGACTTGTATAGATAACTTCATCATAATCGCGTTCAGCTTTCAATGCAGAAATACATCTATCAATAGGTTCACATTGAATAATCATTCCAGCACTGCCGCCATAAGGGTAGTCGTCTACGCGCCTCCATTTATCAAGAGTATAGTCTCTTAGATTGTGCAGATGAATTTCTACCAATCCCTTTTTTTGTGCACGTGCCAATATGGATTCATTAATGAATCCTTCCATCATATCTGGTATTACTGAAATAATATCTATTCTCATGGCTGCAAAATTAATACTTTTTTTATTATTTTGCAAGCATGTTGATAGATATAATAATTTTTTGTGTACTTTAGTTATTTAAAAGCTAGTAGTTAGCCAACGTAGCGGTCGTAGGTTGTGTTACGAAATATTTATCTGTTGCCACATATATTTGTCCTGCACTATTTGCTTTATAGGTTTTGAAATAGCAATGGAAACGTTTTAGTCCGTCATTGCTTGTTCCTGTATTTTTGTACTCGTTCCAACTTATATTTCGTGTATAATAATATGAGTCGGTTATTCCGTCACTGATTGATTTTCCAACAATGACAGGTAGTTCGTTAAATCCCGTAGCTTGCACGTTTGGATATATAGCATTGTTCTTGTGCTCAATCTTGAAAGTGAGTGGAAAGCGTGGCGCTGTTAAATCCCCAGGAATACCAATGGTAATATCTAAATTCTGATCTTCAGAAGCAGGGATGTTGGCAGGATTTAACTCAACAGAAAAGTTCATTGGGCGACGATAGTATAGATTTATGTATCTTTGTAATCCGTCAGAATTATAAATACTGATAGTTTGAATTTTCTGTTCAAGACTGCTTGTTGGCAAATCTGTAGGTTGTATTGTTATTGTTCGCCATCCGTTGGCATCGTTTCCACTGCTTATTGCAGCTGATGCCGCTATCGGGCCTTTAATAGTTCCTATAGGTGATTTATCTTCTTCGTCAAGTCCAAATATTCTGACATAATTTTTGCCTGTATAATTTGTTGTATTAAGTTCTCTACGTCTCAAGTTGCAGATCTCATCATCACTTGTGGTTGATGCATCATGCATGTTAAATACGTTTTTGTATTTTATGACAATTGGATCTTTTGTTGTAAACATTTCATCTGTGAAACTTACGTATAAGCGCGATATGTCGTTGGCAATATTGGTAATATTTCCAGTTGTTGTTACCCCCATAAAATTGTTCATTGGACCACCTACGATTGCATCAGCCAAAGTCTTTGAACCATTCCCTGAAATTCTTGTTACTTTTAGGTTATATTGAAAGTTCCTTATCAGGTTATAGTAGGTCATTGATGTGAGGTCAGTACTACCTGTTTGTTCAGTAGGGTAGCAGAAGTCTGCCTTGTAATAGGTAGGAACTCCTGTAGAGCCTGTACTTGAGATATATGTACCCTTGATTATTATATAAGGGTTATCAAGGTCATTGCGATGTGTGCTTTCATATATATATGTAGGTTCTGAAACACTTTTCCATGGAAAACTAGCGCTGGTAGGATCTGGATTTACTTTGAAAGTTCTAGTCTCAGGTTCATATCCGTAATATTTTTGATCAAGTAATTCTTTATAAGACATAGTTGTCCCATCACTGGCTATATAGTCAGCAAATCTACTTATTAATGGATCTTCGTTTATTGTAGTATTCACATTATATGGAGCTACTGTTCCTGATACAGGTTGGTTGAATACATAATATCCCTGTGGTATAAATATATTCTTAATACTGTCCGATATACTCACAGTTACCTTAGCAAAGTTTCTTATCAACTTTAAGTTTTGCATTTTAGGTAAAGTCTTTTCTATATCTACAGTTCCATTTGAATTCATATAAATTCCCTCGTCAAATACAATCCTTTGCCAATATGAGTCTGTAGAATCAGTTACAATCATTTTTCTCATAAGTGAAGCCTCATCAAGAATTGTGGTGAAAGCGGGATTGAAATTTGCTACAAGATGTACGATTCTCGGAGTTGTTGATGTATGCAGTGTTACATGAAAATAAGTGAGACCATTACTTGCCGTTGAAAAATTACTTATGTTATCGCCATTGCTATTAGCGGCTTTACAGGTATCAACTTCCAATAGTAGACCATTATTATCAAAAACTATTGCATACAGTTTTTTTATATCAGGAGTTTCGCCAAGACTACGAGTACTTATCACTTGAACGTCAGGAGTGTTTAGTGAACCATTTATCTCAACAGGTAAACCCTCTGATTTAAATGTGCCTGAATCTGTAAGTAAGTCGTGCTCTGAGCATGCCATAAAAGATAATGTTACAGCAATCAGATAGAATATATAATGTAATTTACTTTTCATCATTTTGCAGTCTTTATAGTATAAGTTCCAATAGGGCATTTTGTGCCTCCCCAATACCAAGTGTCATAAACTGTTCTTACATAGCATTGAACATTGCTACCTGCGTCATAGAAATTACCACTATTGTAGTATCTTCCACTGCTAGCCCAGTAATTTGCACCATCAATAAATAAAGTAGGAATATTACCTTGTGATTGCATATAAGCGACAAACATTATTTCTGCCTCAGTTGGTAATCTCCATCTTCCTGCTGCATAACCGTTTTCTTGATATGTAGCGGCACGTTTCTGAGCATCAGAGAATGTAACTCCGTCTTTTGAGCATTGTCCCCATGCAGAAGATACTTTGAATGCTGGGGCTATTACTGAACGATATGAATTCGCTGTTGACGCTATCATTAGATTGGCACAATTTGAAGAAGTCCATGAAACATTGCTTGATGATTTAGAAAGATATTTTATAATGTCAGACGATTTCCAACCTGCACTAACTCTTGGGTCACCAATCTTGTAGTAATATGTTTCTCCACCTGTAGTATAATATCCATTTTCTGAATTAAATGCTGTAACATATACATTTGTTATTTGTGTCTGTGCCAAATTACCTAAAGAGGCAAATAAATAGCCATATGGAGTTATGGCATAGTTATCCTTTGTAGCAGGATATTTATTATTATTAGTAGTATTTTTACCATAGTAAGTTCCGTCTGAATTTTTTGCAGCACCTGACATCGTTGCATTTGCTACTCTGGCAAAGTAACCATCAATAAATGCGTTTCCACCATCTTCTGTAGAAATATATAATGACGGATATTGGGTCATAATAACAGTCTCGGTTAGACCCTCATTGTTTGTTACCTGCAGATGTATATTCTGATACGTGTATGTACCGTCAAACTCATGAGTGAACGTAATTTCTTTATCAGATGTTATGTCTATTTTATATTTAGCCAAATCTGCGGCATTTGTAAGAATATTGGATCTTGGTGTACCTGAAGTTTCATATGTGTAATAATCTACTTGCGTAACCTTTGTGTTTGTCTTATCTAAAGCAGATGAACTTGTATATTTTATTGTTGTTGAAGTTTGGTTGTTCAATATTATACTTTGAGGATCAACAGTTAAATATTGATATTTATGGAATTCACCGCTAACATTTTCGTCAGTCTTGCTACCTGCACCTACATCAACATTTCCCCAAGGTAGAATCGTAAAACTTGAAGGATTAAGTTTCACAGGTGTTTCTTTGTTCGCACTTCCAATATCATTTATGTTTAGATAAATAGTGTATTGACGATTGCGCTCTATCTTTCTGTTTTGAACATTTATGCTTAACTGATAATAAGTATTGATATATCTGTTTTCTCCTTTCACAGTCCACGGTATACATATTTCCACAACAGTCTCCCTAGGATCAACTTCTTCCCATGATGTTGGGTAACTGTAAAATGGAACATGTGAATATGCATATTCAACTCCCGCATAGGTCTTTGATACATCTGTTTTCTGCAGAATTTCTTGTTTGTTGAAATAATCTGCGTCTGCAGATGTATAACTCGCATCAATCTTTCCTTTATTGACTCCATTGAGCAAACTTATAGTCATACTTCCAAAGTTTGGTATATAAGTTAAAGTTGTATTGTTTTGAGTTTCATCTACAGACTCCTTAATGTTTGAATACACCACAACTTTAGCTGCACATCTATACAAAGGCACCGTAGAATATGCAGCGTTGTTATTCCAAGATATGTATTCACCGCCAGACATCGTGAATTTATCTTGAACTCCAGAACTACTAATTGTGAAATCAGAAGATACAATAGAATTCTTAACTTCATTAAGGGTCATTCCATCATTGAAATTATTGGTAGGGTTAGCAATAATATATGCATATCCACCATTTGATAATGCTGATTTTAGTTCATCTGTAATTCTTGTTCTTACGAGATAAGACCCATCATTGTTTATTGAAACGCTTTGTCCTTGTATTGTTTGTACAGCAGCTTGTGTTGTATCATTATAAATGAATATCGTTGCGTTTTCAATATAGTTTTCGTTCAATTGGTCTTCACCGTTTATTGTTGCTCGAGTAGAAGTTTCTATTCCATTTTTTTCAGCAGTAGTGTGGTATAATACAAAAGATATATATCCGTCTTTCAGAGTGGATTCACCTTCGTTTGCGATATCCTTTTCCGAACAACTATATAATGTCATCATTATGAATGACATTGCAAGTATATATGTATATTTTATAATAGTTTTCATCATACTCAATCTAGCTATTTTAATTCTTTACGTTAGCGGGTTCAACAAATTTATATTCCTTGAATATGTCGCTTCCTGTAAGCGTCTTTACTATAGTAGATTGATTCGGTTGAATAACGTATATTCTTAATATAGCCGAATTATCTGTTGTATTTGTTGCGTTTTTTGCCCTTATCCTTAAAGTTGCTTGTGTTCCAGTGGCACCTTGAGGATTTTGATTTGTAAGTACAGTCCCGTTTTCATCAACAAATTGGAATGCATCTAAGTCTCCTGACTGTATAAGAGCTGCACGCCATGTAGCTCCCCGTGGTGTGGCTATATTGAAACTTAGCGCACAAGTCTTGTTCCTTAGATAGATAATACCGTTCGTTCTATCAATTGAATCTCCGTATTGGACAGCATCAAATTCTATACCACCGCCAGGTGCTATGGTTATAAGATTTGTTTCTGTATCAATTACTTGTGAAATCTCTTCCCATGGTTGTGGAATTGCAGTCAATTTAAGGTAGTTTGCTTGAATATTTATGTTGAGATTATACTTCCTGCTTCCAATGAAATCAGTATTTACATCACCAGAAATAATAATCTCTTTATTTGTATATGTGGTTGTTGGTGTACCAGTATTATACCAATCACTATACGACCACCAATATTTGTCTCTAGTTTGTTTTTGTTCAGTAATTTGTGTCAGTGCTTCATAGGTAATGCTTATTTTTAAATTACCGTTTTCTGCAGCCAATTTTGGTATTATAGTAAGATATTTACCTTCTGGTAATAAAGGCATTGTCGTAGTGTAGACTCCGTTCCTATACCAGTTATTCATATTTACTTGATTTTGTGTTTGACCAGCTGTTTGTACGTATCTTATATCATCATTTAATTCTGAGTCTAAAAGATATTCAAGAGTTCCACTTTTATTACTCCATGCTGGAGTACTAGCTATGCTGTTTTGCAATGAAAGCATAGCTTGTTTGTTAGCGTTTGAAATGGTAATGCTCTTAATTAAATATTTTGTCTGATAGTAATCCAAACCTTGCGAAGTCGCTGAATATGTTACCGTCGTAGTGTATGGTTCTGTGTATAGTGTGCTTGAAATAGCTGGTATAATTTTGGCAAGAGCATGTTTGAAGTGCCAGTGTACTGTTCCGTCACTTGGCCTTGTCTCGTTAGTGTATGGCATCCCGTTACTCCTTGTTCCCCAAAGTATGTCTTCCTGCTTATCTAAATCTGTTGATGCAATGTAACTTATTTCTGGATTACCAGTATTAGTGTTCTTGTTTAAAGTTAATTGACCGCTTCCTAAGTTAGGATTATACGATGTCGCAAAGAAAGAAAGCATATTCTTTCCAGTAGGCCAATACCTGGTATCTCCATCATAAGCCCATGCACCATTGTTATATTTTACGTTTACATTATCCATAAGCGTGTAAATACATTGGTTTGCATTAACGAAATTGTCAGTACCATGATAGTATGTGTAAACTTTGAAGCCGTTTGCTTGAAGATCTGCACTGCTTTCTATGGAGAATGGAGATGATGTTACGCTACGAGTTTTCATACTGTCTGTTTCTGCGGAGATGCCGATAGCAGTATTACTGATGTTATTAGCATAACTATTATCAGTGATATCATTTTTTTCTGTGCATGAAACTACACACAGAACGCAAAGTATGAAAGTTGTATATAGTCGTATAGTCTTCATTTTATCTTGTCAATTTGTACTTGTATCAGTGTCATATCCACTGTTAGACCATTCGTCGGTAGTGGCATCCATTTTTACTGGCTTTAAACCTATAGTAAATGTGTAGGTGTATTTCTTTCCTGGTAACAAATCTGTTATGTTGCCACTGTTTCTTAGCACGACATTTTGCTCATTGTTCGTGTATTTGTATTTTTCGTTACCGTTGTTGTCGATAAATATTATATCATAGTTTATTGTGAACACCACGTTTGTACTTAGTTGCTGTGGAACCATTAACAGCATATTCCCTGTTTGGTTAGAAGTTGTTGAAGATAGCGCACTGGCATCAAGCACATATTGCTGAGTTGAAGTTCCTGTCTTGAAATATGGGGTCCACGTAAATGCTGTTTTGGCGGAACTTTGATCATAGCTAGGATGACATGTGCCGGCATTGTATAGTCCTGATATAATAGCGCTGTTAACTTTAAGTTTTGCTATGCTTTTCATACCATCATCAATGATGAGTTTTATGTTTACAAGACTTAGCATATGGTGAAATACGAAACTTATTTTTCCTTCATTGTTGGTGTCTTGGTATGTCTTGTCTTTTATTAAATCGCTAAGCATAAGATCTACTTGGTCACTAGGATTATCCTTGACATTAAATCTTAAACACATCTTACTTGCATCTTCAATATTCTCGACACCAATATCTTGACTACCGTTTGAAAGATTATTCCAAGGGTAGTAGGCAAAGAAACTAAGTTTGTCGTTAGGATTATTTGGCCAGTATTTTGTAGGTGAGTATGCGAAGTTTACTGTGTTGTTTGACGTTTTAGCCACCATTTCCTGGTTATTCATAAACGACGCAACATGAGAGGTTATGTCATCCCATTTTGTTGAACCTTGATAAAACGAGAATACACCAATTGAATTACCATTTGGAATAGTGGTAGTGTTCGTTCCATCAATAAGATAATTGCTGTTGGCGCGGGTTGTTGTTGCTTTACTGGTATAGCACGAAAAATCATAGAAAGTGCATCTGCAAATTTGCTTTCACTTTCCATGATAGAATTATCACTGCAACCTGATGTCAACAATGTCAATCCTGAGATTAAAATAAAATATGCTAAAACCTTCAATTACTTACTTCGTCAATTCGTCTGCAAAATTAGTCAAAAATGGATAAATTACCAAATTTTTTACATTTCTTCTTTAACTTTTAACTTATTATTCGGCAATTACGGTTTCCCATTCGGCTGTATTAGAGTCAAACTGTATTCCGTTCATACCAACTAAAACATTTAGTGAATAGTTTTTGCCTGCTTCTAATGTCATATTTGATATTGTTTTTTTTGCATTGTTTTTAACCCTAAAATAGCTTTCAGCCAAATTGCTATCTTTGGTTGTTAACCAATAAGTTATACTTATTGTCAAATCTCCTTTCGAAGGAATGAAAGTAAGATAACATTCATTACCATCAGAAGTCTTTGCCAAAAGGTTTGTTGTAACATTTGTAATACCACTTATGCTATCTGTACTCTTGCTATCACCTCCATCTCTTATATTTTCAGCTATTTGCTTATTACTTATATTGAATACAGTTTCGCCATTTGTATTTTCCCATTGTGGCGTATAGGCTATTTCATTGTCAAGATTCAATGTTCCGTTGCTGGGAAACGAGCCAGAAATAGTTATACTCTCAACAGTTATCTTATTACCATAAGCAATATTGTCATTTGAGTTAGAATTGAATACTCCTTGAATGTTTAGGTTGAGCCTTGCCAGGGCATGGCGGAAGTTGAAATTCACTTCTCCATTAGAGTTTAATGAAGTCATGTCTTTCAGAGCTTTACCGCTTTCTTTTGAAACAGCCCACAATAAGTCGATTGTGTTTTCCACGTTTGAAGAATTTGTGAAGGTAAGTTTCGGGGCACCTAAACTGCTGTTAGATGTAATACTTGTGATACCTTCTGAATTTATACTTGAGTCTATGTACGGGGCATAAGCAAAGAAGCTATTTTGGTTGTCCATAGATGAGCTATTTGTCGGCCAATACTTTACAGGACTATAGTTCCATGAATCACCTTTATTTGTTGAGGCGACTTTCTGATTGTACATGAAGTTTGGAGAGATGTTTTTAATATCAGCTTCAGAACTATTAAATGCGAAAACACCGAAACCGTTTTTTGCTGATAGGGTAGTTGTTGAATTGTTGACCGCACGACTTGAAACTGCTTTCTCGATATAGGTACCGAAAACAACAGGTTTATACTCATTTTTTGATTCTGTTTCGCTTAATGCTGAATCTGTGAGTTCTTCATTTGTGCATGATGACAAGCTGACGATTGCAATCATGATAAATAATGCGATCTTTTTCATAATCAAAATGTTTAATGCGTTCAACAATTCAAACCATCTATCTAAAATAAAGTTGAATTTAGTAATATTGTGATCACTTTGATATTTTATCGCTCTAAAATATTTAAATCTTAACTTTTAATGCTTCTTTGACTTTTTAATGTTTAATGCTAAATCTACTTTCTTTTATTTTTTATGTATAGCAAATATAGTCCTTTTTTATTTAAATCAAAAATATATTGAAGTTTGGTTAATTTAGTTTAACAGTGTGCGCCTTAACATTTATAAGGTTAAGCATTTGTTAACAATGGTATAAAAGAAAAAGGGACAAAGCCTATTGGCTTTGTCCCTTTCTATGATATAATAGTTTATTCTATTGATTATTTAACAGAAATATCTACTGCATCTGGATTTGCAGCAACCTCTGCATCCCAAATTGAAACTTCTGCATCGAATGTTATAGCTTTAAGTCCAATGTTTAGAGTTAAACTATATTGCTTGTTCGATTGAAAATCATTTGTGAATGTGATAGTCTTTGTAATTGTATTGCTTGATCCCTCAGATGTTACTCCATATTGTAGATGATCATCAAGAGTTCTAACCCAATATTTAACCTCAATAGTTATTGTTGGTTTTGATGTAGGAATAAAATAGCATGATTTATCACCAATCATTACTGATTGTGCGGTAGTTGTTAAACCTGCTATATTCTTAAAAGTCGCTAAGTCTGTTGGATTTTTGATTTCACGAAGAAGACTTTCTGCGAAATTTGTATTTATATTAGTATTGTCTATTGTAAGGAGAGCCTTTCCATTAGGAGATGACCAGCTGCCATCAACTAGATTTAATGTTCCTGTTTGGCTAAGGTTGTTTGAATCTGTAATTTTAACACTTTCAATAGTGACTTTTGTTGAAGCATCAATTGCTGAAACAGTTTTAGCTTTAATATTAAATTTAGCTAAAGCATGCTTAAATGTGAATCCAACAATATCGCTTGTGCGTGTTAGATTAACATTCATTTCTGCATTGTTGCTCTTCTTTACACCTCGAAGTAGGTCTACAGAATTTGTTATATCAGAACCTAAATTATAACTAATCATTGGAGTGGTTCCATTGTCATTTCGAGGAAGACCAGTAATGCCATAGGTTTTATCTGTAGGTAAGCCAGTTGTATTGTCTACATCAACGTAAGGTGCATAAGCAAAGAAACTGATTTTGCCATCATTATTTGGCCAATAGCGTAAAGGAGTGTAATTCCAAGTAGTTGTAGTTCCTGTTGTGCTTCCAGTAACTTTAGTGTTGTACATAAAGTTTGGAATGGTCGAACCTGCCTGATAATCTTGAGTTGTATAATAAGCAAATACTCCAAATCCATTTGTCTTAAGTGTTTCAGTAGTCTGTGAACCTAACACTCCGGCACGGGTTTTTGCCAAATAGGTATCAAATGAAACTGGCGTTTGTGTAGTAACTTCTGTGTCAGCCAAGTCTGAACTCTGTGAGCACCCAGTTAATGCCATTACCGTTGCAGCAGCAACAGTAAAAAATAAAATCTTTTTCATAAGTGTTTTTTAATTTACTTGAACTTTTGTCTGCCCTTCTTTGAGCTTTAACTAACCTTAATATTTACTTGTTTTGAAACATGATGCTGATAAATTTATCATGGTTCTTAAAAATCGATGCAAAATTATGTGATAATCATATACTTACCAAATTTTCTCTTATCATTTAACTTTGTTTAACGTGGTTGGTGCGGAGTTTAAGCATTTTATGTTAAAAGCTGTATGTCAACACCTTCTTATATGCCAATATCAATATTGCCACCTTCTCCCCAATTATCCACTTCTGCTTCGAATCCACTGCCTCCAGAGCTACCATTATCTATCTTAGGTAATTCTGGACCGTTGTTAATGATAAGCAATAAGTTCTGTGTAACGTTAGACGTTGGTTCCAATGCTCTTGTTACTTCTCGCGCATAATTTATAATTTTGCCTACATTATAGGTAAATAGCTTTTCTGTCTTGTTGTCGCTGAGTGTGAAATATAAAGTAAGTACATTGTCGACATCAATTCTTGAATTAACATTCTCTTTACCGTATGGTAAGCCAAAAGTTGACAAGGTTATAGTTAACCAACCGCTCGTGGCTCCCGTTGAGTCGACGGTAGCCTTCATATCCTGTAATAAGAATGTTGCTTTGTCTGTAGATGCTCGATAACTCGTAAGAATGTATCCTCCAGCCAAACCATTTATAGAGCCTATTGAACTTTTAATGCTATTAATATTGTTAACTCTAATTCTTACTGTTAACTTCGTATTTACGGGCTTTGGTGTTTCTTTTATGACATATTTCTTAGTTGTCGAATCACTTCCTGTTGTATTGAAGTTTTTTGAGCCAGATATCATATCTTCAGTTATTCTTATAGTATCTGCAATAACAGCAAGATTTTCTGCCTCCTGCTTATATTTTACTCCGGCATCCCAAGTTCCGTTTGTGTAAGTACTTGATTCAATATCATTCAATTTCACTTGTGCAGAATCATAGTTGTTCATTTTGTTGAATGTGAATGAATTGAATTCTGTAGTGCTAAGATTAAAAGATAACATTTTCCATGTTCCTACTCCCAAGTTTAATGGCATGTGGGTAGTGTTATTTGATATATTCTGTTGTGTAGAGCCATCACTTCCATAAGCCATTAATGTTACTCCTGATGGGGTTTCTCCAACAGCAGTCTCCCAGTCATAATTTATCGCAACAGAAGCATTTTCATCAGAAACATATTCTAAAGGTCTACGGTCACAAGCACAAACAAGAACCAATGCTGCTACTAATATAAAGATTAATTTTTTCATTTAGTATCTCCTTTCTTACTTTTTCCTAATAACCATACCAAACTAATTTTTGCTTTAGTTGGACCAACATATGTCCAGTGTTTGCTATATTGATAGATAAGATGCTGATATTCATATTTTGCCTCATAATGTTTGTAAGGACCAACAGCAATACCAGAAGATAGCGAAAGCTCGATATTAAGCTTCCTACCTAATTTGTGAGTCCATCCGTAGGTTATACCCGTACTGTAAAATTCGCCCTGATTACCTTTTGCATCCCACTCTAAGTCGTATTTACCAACTGCAGCATATAAACCAATAAAATGCCCTAATAATGGATGACTAAGATCTTGTTTGCTCATCCAATAGCGAGTTTCAATACCAGCCATATTAACTTGGTAAGCTTTGGTGTTACTTTTTGTCTTATACCAAGGAAACCAAATCTCAGCCATTATACTCATTCGTTTTTGCTTGCCTAGAGTGGTTTCTACTTCTAAGTTTGGAGTTATAGCTGCATCAAATAGCATATTCGTCTTGAGTGCTATTTTGGGAGAATAACTATTACTACCGACATCTTGAGCAGTTGCCGGTATGGCTATATATATATATATATATATTAATAAAAATGATTCTCTTAAAATTTACCATGAGTCGTATGGGGCTTATTTATTTTATTTACTTTACTTGTGTGAACTTATCAATGAAGTCTTTTTCCGAAATTATTTTAATGCCAAGTTGGTTTGCCTTTTGATTTTTTGAGCTGGCGGATAGTAAGTCGTTGTTTATCAGATAGTTTGTGGATTTACTCACGCTCCCCGTTACTTTTCCTCCTTGACTTTCAATATACAGCTTTAATTGGTTGCGATTCTTGTATTCGTATACATCACCCGTTATTACAAATGTAAGTCCTTTGCATAAGTCACCTTCGGTTTCTTTTACTTCCTGTGTGACATTTATCTGCTTGAGAAGATTGGCAACAATAGTTTGATTTTCCTCATTGTGAAACCATTCAACGATTTGTGAGCTCTTTTCAGGTCCTATTCCTGCGATGACAGCGAAAGGAGAATCTCCTCCAGTAACAACTTCTTGACTATTTCCACTTGCAATTTCTATTAACTGTTGCAACGGATAAACTTTGAGAAGACGATTGCATACATCCTGACCACACAATGGAATGCTGAGAGCATATAATAGATGATGAGCCTCAACATTACGTGCAGCCTCAATAGACTTTCGTAAGTTTTGTACGCTCTTTTCTCCAAATCCTTCCATGAAAGACAATTTAGATGCATGATCTTTCAACTTAAACAAATCTGCATATTCCTTCACCCATCCTAGATTAATGAACTTTGCTACAGTTTGTTCTGAAATACCATCTATGTTAACTCCTTCTTTACTTACAAATCTTGCAAATTTTCTTAGTTGTTTTGCAGGACATTTGTGGTTAGTGCAATGTAAAGTCTTTGTCTGACTAGCCGGACTTATTGTCACCTCTGTGGGTGAACCACATACCGGACACTTGTCTGGAACCTGTAATGATCCAACTTTGTTGTCAACTTTAATGACTTTTGGTATGATCTTGTTTGCTTTGATTACGCTGATGCGTGTACCTTTGTCTCCAATGTTCAGTCGCTCACATTCACTGATATTGCACAATGATGCACGCTTTACAGTTGTACCTTCCAATGTTACTGGATGGAAAACAGCAACAGGCGAAATCGTTCTTGCTGCACAGCTCCATTCTATATGATCTAATTCTGTTTCAGCACTTTCATCTTTCCATTTGAAAGCATATCCAGCACGTGTTGCATGGTGTCCGGTGACACTACCAGTTTGTGCATATTCAGTATCATCGTATGTAATAACAAGTCCGTCAACAGGGTAGGGGTTGGAATTATCTTCATTAGTATCATCTTTTGAAGTTCCTGTTACTCTTACAGTCCAGTTGTCAATAGCCTTGGTGATATTTTCTAAATCAGGATATTCTATAAACTGTCTCTCAACAGCTTCCATGCCATTTCTTTCAAGCCAATCCATCCTTGCACCCCATGATAGTATTTCCTCGTCGGTATATACTAATGTAAATGGTATCCATTTCAAATGGCGACGTTTCATTTCGTTCAGGTCTTTCAGAGTAAGAGAGCCTGAAGCTAGATTTCTTGGATTAGCATACTCTTCTTCGCTTTCGATATTGAATTGTTCAAAATCTTTATAGCTGATTACGCATTCTCCACGTACAACAACATGTCCATGTGAATTTATATTTTGAGGGATTCCATCTATAGCTGATGCTAATTTTGTTATATTAGTTCCAATATGTCCATTTCCTCGAGTTACAACTTTTGTCAATTTGCCATTGTCAAAAGTAACTACCAATGTTAATCCATCAAGTTTCCAACTTAACCAAATAGGTTTGCTTTCAGCCCATTTCGCAAGTTCTTGAGGATCTTTTGTCTTTGCAAGTGAAAGTGCGGCAAATTCATGTTCTTCTTTGTTGCCATTGATGTTGTCTTCAGAAACGCGATTGGTTGGAGAATCAGGAAAACGTTGCCCAGTCTCAGCTTCTAATTGCTTAACTTTATCGAACATGGCATCCCACTCATAATCAGTCATGAGTTCACTTTGTCCGTTGTAGTATGCGTCTGCTGCTTTGTTAAGTTGAGCAACTAATTGCTGCATGAGTCTGAGTTTATCTTCTGCCATATACAAGTTTTCCTTTTTAACCGGCAAAGTTAAATAAAAAATACGATTCACCAAAATAGTTATTGTACTTTAACTAAATGGCTTGGTGAGTGTTACAAACGTTTGATTAAGAAATTTTTTGTAGCGACATGGTGAAAATGTATTATTTTAGAACTGAAAATGCTTGATTGTTAATATTGTACTGCTTTTAGTTGAATGTTTTTCTAAGTATGTCTATTAAGGTTTGCAGTATTTCATAGACAGGTTTAAGAGTTTGAATATTTTGATTTCTTATTGTCTGTAGACAATCCTGTAAGAATGAATGACAACCAATCTGCTAAGGTGATATAACTTACTTATAAATGTTTTTTTATGAGTATACCTTTACATGCTTAATTATGAAAAATAAAAATATCCCAAAACTTTTAAAAAGAGTAAATAACCTCCACTAGTAATATAAATACCTGATTGGTAATGCTTTATCGGTGGAGGTATACATTCACTATCCTCCACGTTTTTGTAAACTATTAAGAAATATTTGGATGCTAATAACTAGACTTGTACTGCTTTAGAATAAATTTAATTCAAATATATTTTACATTTATATCCTGTTCTTCTATATATCTTTGTTATTTATGATGAATTTAAAACTCAAGAAGCTTGCTTTTGATAGTAAAATTTATGTATTTCAAGTAGATTCATCCCATTTGTAGAAGAGCCAATAACTTGATTTTATTTGCATTTAAACACAAGTGAATTTGTTCATTGATAAAGTAAAAACGTTAGCACGACAAAATAAAATACGTTTGATCGTAGAAATGGGAACGTTTGATCGTAGGATCAGAAACTTTATAACGATACAACGCAAACGTTTGATCGTAGAAACGCAAACGTTTGATCGTAGGAATGGAAACTTGATGATATAACTTTACCTTTGTACCAATGAATTTTGGTTAATATTGTTTTGTTAAGTGGCGTAATATAAGCATATTTGAATTTATATTATTTTCAAAAATTCAGGTTTGTATTTGATTATAGCAAACTATTTCTAAATAGTTTACAAAAACGTGGAGGATAGTGGAGGATAGTGGATGTATACCTCCACCGATAAAGCATTACCAATCAGGTATTTATATTACTAGTGGAGGTTATTTTCCCTTTTTAAAAGTTTTGGGATGTTTCTATTTTCTAGCAATCATAAATGTACTAAAAAAGTCTGTTTTGATTTTGACGGGGCTATGTTCTGAAATGATATCAGAAGCTGTTGTTAACGGGAGTAATATCCGTTGCCGGAATTAAATATTCACTAATTTAATTCTACTAACGGGTTGTTATATCTATTTAAATAAATCAAAGCAGAATAGAACTAGTAGCCTTTTAGTGAAATAATGTTGAGAAATTTGTATGATAGTAAAAAAATGTCTATATTTGCATTGTATAGAAAGATAATATAAGATTAAGAATCTATACGTATAGCAAAATATTTATATATCTAAATGTAGATTATGAAAAAGAAACTATTAATGGTTTTTGCCGCTCTTCTGATGACAGTTAGTGCAAGTGCACAATTCGAAGAAGGTAAGATGTATTGCGGAGCTTCGCTTACAGGTTTGAATTTGAGTTATAATGGTGCTGATGAACTTAATCTTGGCTTGCAGGCGAAAGCAGGATATTTCATTACTGATGACATAATGCTTTCGGCACAGTTAGGTTATCAAACAAGTTCAAGCGATATTATTCCAAATCATTATGAGGTTGGTGCAGGCGTCCGCTATTATATAGAGCAAAACGGTATATTCCTTGGAGCAGGTGCGAAATATGTGCATACTGGGCACTATAATGATTTTATGCCAGGATTAGAGGTTGGATATGCCTTTTTCTTAAGTAAGACTATTACAGTTGAACCTGCAATATACTATGATCAGAGTCTTAAGGACCATAGTCAGTATTCTACTATAGGACTGAAAGTTGGAATCGGTATATACTTGTAAGATAAAATAGTATTTAGAAATATTATATGTCCGAAACTTATCCCTCGGCGTTATTGGAAAAAGCCGTAAGTGAATTCTCTAAACTACCGGGTATAGGACGTAAGTCAGCTTTGCGTCTAGTATTGAATATGTTGCGACGCGATGTCTCTGATGTTGATGAATTCTGTAATTCAATAATGACATTAAAGCATGAAGTGAAGTATTGTAGAGTTTGTCATAATATCAGTGATACGGATGTATGTCCGATATGTTCTAATAGTCGTCGCGATGCATCAACGATATGTGTTGTTGAGAATATTCAAGATGTCATGGCTGTTGAGAAAACACAACAGTTTAATGGGCTTTACCATGTACTTGGTGGAATAATATCGCCAATGGATGGTATCGGACCAGGTGATATAGAGGTAGATTCATTGGTTGATAGAATTAGTAAAGGAGATGTTAAGGAAGTTATACTCGCATTAAGTTCCACAATGGAGGGAGATACGACAAACTTTTACATATCAAGGAAACTCGTGCAATATGATGTGAAACTCAGTGTGATAGCTCGTGGTATATCTGTTGGCGATGAATTGGAATATACAGACGAGGTTACGTTGGGACGCTCTATATTAAACAGAACACCATTTAAACAATGAAACAAGCAGTAAAAATACTCACAATAAAATATTTTATCGTGTTGGCATTCGCCTTGGCAATAATAGTATGTGGCGAAAACGACTGGTTTAATAATGTTGGGATTATGCATGATAACAAAAGTTCTGATTTCATAATGACTTCATTAATGGAAATCATATCAATATGTTTAATTCCTGTATCATTACGTCTATTTAAATTCAAGAAAGTACGTAATGATATATTATCAGATAATACAGAATTTCATTCTTCGTTTATAGCTTGGGCTATTATACGTTTAGATATGTTGCAAATACCAATGATAGTAAATGCTGTTTTATATTATCTGTATATGAATGTAGCTTTTGGTTATATGGGAATAATCTTGTTTCTAGCAAGTTTCTTTATATTTCCAACAGTAGAAAGATGTAACTTTGAATACGAAAAGATAAAAGGCGAGCAATAATGCTTCTGTCTGTAATAATTGTAAACTATAATGTGAAGTACTACCTTGGGCAGTGTCTTCATTCCTTAACTAAGGCTTTGGAAGGTATAGAGTCTGAGGTTATTGTTGTGGACAATCATTCTGATGATGGAAGCATCGAATATTTAAAGCCTATATTCCCCCAAGTGAGATTTGTTCACTGTGGTCATAACATGGGTTTCTCACGTGCTAATAATATTGGCATAAGGCAGAGTTGCGGAGAATATGTGTTGATGGTTAATCCTGATACGATTGTTGGAGAAGATGTTATTGCCAATGCATTAAATTTTTTCAGGACTCATGTTGAAACGGGAGCTGTAGGCGTTAATATGCTTAAGGCTGACGGTAGCAATGCTATGGAAAGCCGACGAGGATTACCTACTCCGATGACAGCATTTTATAAGATGAGTGGATTGTGTGCAAGATTTCCCAGACATCATAAACTTGCACATTATTATATGAGTTACTTGTCATGGGATGAGCCACATAGAATAGAAGTCATTAGTGGCGCATTCTTTATGATTCGTCGTAAGGCATACGATGAAGTAGGGGGACTTGATGAAGATTATTTTATGTATGGTGAGGATATAGATTTGAGTTGTCGTCTTTTGGAAACTGGATGGCAGAATTGGTATCTACCATTATCTATACTTCATTATAAAGGAGAAAGCACTCAAAAAACTTCTTTTAGGTATGTTCATGTCTTTTATGAGTCTATGCTTATATTTATGCGAAAGCACTATAGTAATTCATCCTATTTGATAAATTTACCAGTTAAGGCTGCTATATTTTTCAAGGCGATGGTAGCTCTTGTACAAAATGGACTGTTCAGTATGTCTAGATCGCTAGGATTCAGAGAAAAAGAAAAAAATCCTAAAGCTAAATATATGTTTATAGGTGGAAAGAATATGTTAGAACAATGCAATAGTATAGCACTTAATAATGGATTAGACGCTGAATATATAAATGCTAGTCAAGATAGTTGTCCGGATGGTCATCTGAAAAAATTGCATTCTGATCCAGAAAGAATGATATATGTTGTATATGATATGACAGTTTATAGTTATTCGTGTGTGTTAAGTATATTTGCAGGTTGTCCACTGAAGCATGTATCCATTGGAACATATTATGATAATGTATTAATAACAGCAGAGGAGGTGATGTGTAATGAATAAAACAGATAAGTTACCAGAGGTTACTTTGAGGGCAATTGAGCCAGAAGACTTGGAATTGCTGTATTATATAGAGAATGATAATAAGTTATGGGATGTAGGAATCACAAATGTTCCGTATTCCCGTTTCATGCTTCATGACTATATAGCTAATTCAAGTGGCGATATCTATACGGATAAGCAAGTGAGGTTAATGATCGTTGACTCTGACAATAAGTGTGTAGGTATTGTAGATTTGGTAGATTTCAATCCGCAACATCGTAGGGCGGAAATAGGAATAGTTATAATGAGTGAGTATAGAAATCGTGGTTTTGCCAAGGCTGCATTACTTAAGGTTATTTCGTATTGTCACAAAGTAATACATTTAGCACAAATCTATGCTATAATAAGAAATGATAATAAAATTTCAATAAATCTATTTAACTCTTTGGGTTTCAGTAATAAAACACAATTAGAAGGATGGCTTTTTGATGGTGAAAAATACAATGATGCTATTTTGATGCAATTTTTTTTAGAAAAAATACATTAAAAGTTTTGGAGAAATAAAATATTATCATTACCTTTGCACTCGCAATTCAGAACAAGGCTCTTTTATGGTGTGTTAGTTCAGTTGGTTAGAATGCCTGCCTGTCACGCAGGAGGTCACGAGTTCGAGTCTCGTACACACCGCTTAAAATCCTCAAAACTTTATTGTTTTGAGGATTTTTTGTTTTAAAGAAGTTTCCTATGAATGTCTTATTAGATGTATCTCGTGGTCAATGCAGTTAGGTAATTCTTCTTTATAGTGGGTTACAATAATCATAGTCTTGTTGCGTCTTTTGCAGAAAGTCTCTATGATATCTTTCACCATTCGTCTATTTGTGTTGTCGAGTCCGTGTAGTGGCTCGTCAAGAATTAATAACTCTGGATCTTTCACAAATGCTCTTGCGAGAAGTACCAGTCTTTGTTCGCCGCTAGACAATTTTAGGAAAGTACGGTCTTGAATCTTATCAAGTCCGAATATTTTCATCCAGAAATTGCATTGTTCAATTTCTTCGTCAGAAGGTTTCATGTATAGTCCCACTGAATCTTTCATTCCACTGGCTACGATTCTTATAGCAGGCATGTCACGTTGATAAGCACGATGCATTTCTGGTGAAACATATCCAATATGCTTTTTGATGTCCCATATACTCTCTCCACTTCCGCGAGGATTATCAAATAGTGTTATATCGCATGCGTAACTTTGTGGGTTGTCTGCACAAATTAAGCTCAATAGTGTTGACTTTCCTGCGCCGTTTTGTCCGCTGAGCGCCCAACTTTCTCCGTTCATTACAGTCCAGTCCAAATGGTCAAGAATAGTTCGCTCGCCATATTTTATGCAAACCTTATCCATCTTAACAACTTCCTTGGTATGATATTCATTACCCTTATAAGGTAAGTTTATTATTTCCTGTTCATATTCTTTACTTAGTACTCTACTAGGTATAGCCTGACGATTATTGATATAATCCGCAAGCTTAACTTTTGGATATACTTTCATATTCTTTACTTCAACAATATGTGTTATGAAATCAGGAATATCATCGCTTTTACTTAATACTAATATTATTTGTAGGGAATTTTCTAAAGACAATTCTTTTAATAATTCTTTCAGTTGATCTCTTGTGCCGGCGTCAAGGCCAATGAAAGGGTTGTCCATTATTAATATTCTTGGATTGGCGAATAGGGTAGAGGCAAGTTTAAACTTTCTTAGTTCACCGCTTGACAACAAAATAATATATTTATCAAGTAGATGCTCAATGTGGAACATCTTGTATATATGCTTTTGTAGTTCTCTTCTTTTTGGTGTGTCCACCCCTGCCAAACTGTAAGCCTCTTCCAGTTTGGCACCCACGGTTGGAGTGTTTTCGTCAATTTCCTGTTGATTCCATCTTTGTTGCAGGTAATATGTGTGGTCATTGTCACTTCCATAACTATCACGGAAAGTGATATATTTTATATTGTCTGAAACAAGTGGTTTTTCACTTGGTGAAAAATCGTATTCCGGATCACGCATAAGCAGTGGATGTGTGCCAACAATAATGTCAACTAGCATTGATTTTCCTCCACCGTTTGGTCCGACGATAGCAATGTGCTCACCGTCATTTGTTTCAAAGTTAACAGGTTCAGCCATACGCCATTCTGGCATACGTGTTGTTCCATCCTGAATTTTGATAATCTTTTGCATGATAAGTCTCTATTTAAATCTTTATATTGTTTTTCAAGATTGAATTTTATCCTTGTTTTTTGTGGCAAAATCTTTCCAACTGGAATAGTGTTTGGCTTCTGTTGAGGGTCTTCCCATTTGCATAAAATGACAATATGCAGCTCCTAATGCGTCTGTAGCATCCATAAACTTAGGCATATCTTTCTCGTCAATATTCAAAAGCCGTTGAAGCATGCCTGCCACTTGTTCCTTAGATGCTTGCCCCATACCAGTGATAGCCATTTTTATTTTTAATGGTGCATATTCATGTATAGGTATGTCTCTGCATATTGCGGCTGCGATTGCAACTCCCTGAGCTCGTCCTAGTTTTAGCATGGATTGTACGTTTTTACCGAAAAAAGGAGCTTCAATAGCTAGTTCGTCAGGGAGGTATTCTTCTATCACACCTGTAACCCTTTCAAAAATTTTTCCTAATCGAAGATATGGGTCATGCATCTTTCTCATATCAATGACTCCCATTGATATCATATTGGCTTTGTTTCCAGTTACTTTCAGTACACCATATCCCATGACATTAGTCCCAGGATCAATGCCTAATATTATTTTATCAGTTTTTTTGTCCATATACTTATCTGTCAAGATATGGATTCTCTGCTAGTTCTTGTCCGATAGATGTCTCTTCACCATGTCCTGGGAATATACGTGTGTTGTCGGGAAGTTGACAAATAATTCTAAGACTTTGTATGATCATAAATTTGGAGCCTCCTTCAAAGTCTGTTCGCCCTATTGAATTATGGAATAGAGTGTCACCAGAGAATGCTACATGTTCATTTTCGCAATAGAAGAAAACGCTACCCGAAGAATGACCAGGCGTTTCTATAATAGTGAATGTATGATTTCCAAACTTTATTGTATCTTTTGCTGTAAGATACTTTCCTACAGGTGGCATTTCGTAATCTAAATGGATGCCTGCGATAGACTCAGCCTGCGAATTCAGTTTATTCATCAGTTTCTCATCAGAAGAATGAACCTCAGGCTTTAATCCAAACTGTTCATAAATATAGGCATTTCCAAAATTATGATCAATATGTGCATGTGTAGCAATAAGATGCTTTGGTATAAGCTCGTTATCACTAATATACTCAGCAATAGCTTTCTTTTCCTCTTCCCAAAATGCACCACAATCGATGATAACACATTCTTTAGTCTCATCGTTAACAATATAGCAGTTTTCCTGCAGCATGTTGCACGTAAAGCGTTTAATATTCAGCATATAGATATATTTTGAATTAAGCCATTGGTAAATAAATAAGTTTCTTATCTTCCTTAAACCACTCCTCGTCAAACATGTCTTCAAGCGGCATTACGTCAATAATATTCAGATATGGTTTAAGTTCTTCTTTAAGGTCACCGCCTTTAAGACAAAGCAGACCATTAGGAAGTGCATTATTTTGTTTCTTGCTGACATTCTTTTGAATGATTTTCGTCAGCAATGGCAATTGCATCACGGCACGACTCACAATAAAGTCATATTCTCCCTTTTCTTCTTCTCCGCGTCTATGAAGTGCTTCCACGTTTTGTAATCCTAATGCCTTTGCCACCTCATTAGCAACCATAATTTTCTTTCCAGTACCATCAATAAGTCTGAATTTACATTTTGGGAACATAATAGCCAAAGGTATACCTGGGAATCCGCCACCTGTTCCGAAATCAAGTATTCTGGAACCGTCTTTAAATCTTATAGCCTTCGCTATAGCTAGTGAATGTAATACGTGATGCTCATAAAGATTGTCTATGTCTTTGCGAGATATAACGTTAATCTTTGCATTCCAGTCAAGATATAAAGCATCAAGCATTTCAAACTGTTGCTTTTGCTTTTCGTTAAGCTCAGGAAAGTATTTTGTTATGATTTCTATCATGTGTTATATATTTAATCTATATTTATGATAATGTAATAATTATATGAATATGACGATTGCATAATTAAAGTTGCTATATGCACTATAATCAAATTCGTTATAATAGGGGCAAAGTTACAAAGAAAATTTGTAACTTTGCATAGCAATTACAATAAAAAGGTAAAATGATGGATAAAGAAATTGTAAAACTTAAAGCTGCTCTATTTGATTTAGATGGCGTGATTTTCGACACCGAGCCACAATACACAAACTTCTGGCGTAGTCAGTGTCAACTTTATCATCCGGAGATTCCTGGACTGGAGAATGATATAAAAGGACAGACGCTGGTTCAGATTTATGATAAGTATTTCGATGATGTAAAAGAACAGCAACCAATTATAACACAGCAGCTTAATGAATTTGAAAAAACAATGAGCTTCCCGTTTATTGATGGTGTTGAGGCTTTTATTATGGATCTACGTGCTCACGGAATAAAGACTGTTGTTGTAACAAGTAGTAATGTCGAAAAAATGAATAATGTGTATGCACAGCATCACAACTTCAGAAGTATGTTTGACAGCATATTGACAAGTGAAGATTTTTGTGCAAGTAAACCAGATCCAGATCCTTATTTGAAAGGTGCAGAATGTATTGGTGTAAAGCCTGAGGAATGTGCTGGCTTTGAAGATAGTTTTAATGGTTTGAAATCTGTTAGGGCTGCTCATGAATTCACAATAGGATTGACAACAACTAATACGGCCGAAAGTATAAAAGAATATTCTGATATAGTGGTTGAAAACTATATTAATATTGATTATGAATGGCTGGTAAATAAATTTAATTAACATTTGTTTTGCACTCTCCGTCAATTGATGTAATTTTGCACTCAAAATAAAATATATATAATGGGATACTTATCTACTGATAAAAAGAAGATTACTTCTAAGATTTTTGTCGATATGAAGCAAGCTGGTGAAAAAATCACAATGCTTACCTCTTACGACTTTACTACAGCTAGCATTGTAGATGCAGCAGGAATAGATGGAATATTAATAGGTGATTCTGCTTCTAATGTAATGGCTGGTAATGATGATACAATTCCAATCACTGTAGATCAAATGATTTATCATGCGCGTTCAGTTGCTCGTGCATGTAAGCATTGTTTGGTTGTTTGTGATATGCCTTTTGGTAGCTATCAGATTAGTAGGGAAGATGGTGTGCGTAATGCCATTAAGATTATGAAGGAATCTGGTGTTGATGCATTGAAACTTGAAGGTGGTATAGAAATTATTGATACTATAAAGGGAATTATTGATGCAGGAATACCAGTTATGGGGCATTTAGGATTGACACCTCAAAGTATTCATAAATTTGGAGGTTATGGATTAAGGGCCAAAGGAGAGGCTGAGGCAGAGAAACTTTTATCAGATGCTCGTGCTCTTGACGAAGTTGGATGTTTTGGTATTACCCTAGAGAAGGTTCCTGCAAAATTGGCTGATGAAGTAACAAAAGCTGTAAGTTGCGCAACTATTGGTATTGGTGCCGGTAGTGGAACTGATGGTCAAGTACTTGTTTATGCAGATGCTTTGGGAATGACACAAGGTTTTAAACCAAAGTTCCTTCGTCATTTCGCTGATGTTAACAGATGCATGACAGATGGTGTTCAGGAATATATTCGTACAGTTAAGGAATCTTCGTTCCCTGATGTAGACGAAAGCTATTGAACTATTTAATGGCATCATATTATTGTCATTAATTCTTGATAATTTATTTGTTCATCAATGGTATATGCAAAATAAAATTCTTTAGTTTGCGTTATATCATTGATGAATAAAATCATAACATTTATTTTATTGGCTTTTGGTTTGTTATTTTTGTCATGTAATGATGATGAGAAGTTTTCTACATCTACGGCAGACAAACTGACATTCTCTGGCGATATCATTTCTCTTGATACCGTGTTCTCGACTATACCTTCTTCTACAAAATCTTTTTGGGTTTACAATAAGACTAATGTAGGAATAAGATGCAATAGCGTTAGATTGGAGTCTGGTAACCAAACTGGATTTAGAGTCAATGTTAATGGTTTGTATCTTAATTCTACGAGTGGGTATCGCGCAAATGATGTCATGTTATATCATGGTGACAGTTTGCGTATCTTTGTAGAAGTAACGTCTCCCGTAAATAATGAGGTTACACCTAAAAAGATTTCTGACAATCTTATATTTGAACTTGAAAGTGGAGTAGAGCAGAATATTAAATTGCAGGCTTGGTCATGGGATGCGACAAAGATATCTTCATTGCATGTTAATAATGATACTACTATAGATGGTCGTTCCAAACCGATATTGGTTTCTGGTGGAATAACGATAGCTAAGGGCGCTGTGCTCAATATTGCAGCTGGTTCAGTACTTTACTTTGATTCAGCTGCTGGCATTGATGTTTATGGACGCCTTAATATAGCGGGCAGTAGCGATAACGAGGTTGTAATTCGTGGTAGTCGTCTTGATAAAATGTTTGACTATTTGCCATACGATCGTATGAGTGGTCAATGGAAAGGTGTTCATTTTTATGAATCTTCTTATGATAATTCAATAAAGTATTGTGATATTCATAGTGCTTTTAATGGAATCGTCTGTGACAGTAGTGACGTTGATAAAGTGAAGCTAAATATAGAAGAATCAACTATACATAATTGTCAGGGATATGGATTGAAGTCTGTAAACTGTAATATAGCTTTATTGAATACCCAGATAACCAACGCATTGAATAATTGTATTTATATTGATGGTGGAAAAGCTGCCATAAATGCTTGTACCATAGCCCAGTTCTATCCATTTGATTCTAATCGAGGTGCCGCTTTCTATTTCCTTTCAAATCATGCTTTGAGATCTTTGTCTGTATTTAATACTGTTATTACTGGATATGCTGACGATCAGTTGTATGGCTTGAAATCAGACGGTAAGGATTTTAATTATAAATTCAGTAACAGTATTATCAGGACTCCAGTTGTTACAACCTCAGACAGTGTCTATTTTAGTAATGTTATTTATGAGTCTACTGTTAATGCTGATAGTGTGGGTAAAAATCATTTTGTTAAAATAGATGCAGACAATCAGTATTATGATTTCCATCTTTCAGCTAAATCTGCAGCAATAGATAAAGCTGATAAAATAACAGCTCCAACTTCTGATCGCAATGGTAAAAAACGCATTGGTATTCCAGATGTCGGAGCTTATGAGTATTAATGTATTTGTGTCTAAAATCTTATTTGTCGCTATATCCTTTTGCTAATCCACCTTCTCCTGTCTCCTTGTAAAGTGAAGGTAGATCATGTCCTGTTTGTTTCATAACTTTTACAACTCTGTCGAAACTTACACGATGACTTCCGTCACTAAAAGACGCATATAATTGTGCATCAAGAGCACGTGTGGCAGCAAAGGCATTTCTCTCGATACATGGAATCTGAACGAGTCCGCATACAGGATCACATGTCATGCCTAAATGATGCTCAAGTCCCATTTCTGCAGCATATTCAATCTGAGCCGGACTGCCGCCGAAAATCTGACATGCAGCTGCAGAAGCCATAGCACAGGCAACTCCAACCTCACCTTGGCATCCCACTTCAGCTCCGCTTATGGATGCGTTCTTCTTAACGATACTACCAAACAGACCAGCAGTTGCAAGGGCTCGTACAATCCTGTTGTCACTGAAGTTGTGAGATTTGTATATGTGATATAGTACTGCAGGTACTACACCGCATGCGCCACATGTCGGAGCTGTGACAATTATACCTCCTGATGCATTTTCTTCACTTACAGCTAAAGCATAAGAATATACCAATCCACGGCTTTGTAACGATTGTCTGTAACCGCTAGCCTTAACATTATATGTCGAAGCTTTTCTTGGTAAATGAAGCGGCCCAGGAAGAACACCTTCATGATTCAGTCCTCTTTCTACAGAATCTTTCATCACTTGCCATATCTGTAAAAGATAATCATTTATATCATCATCTTCATGAATGTCTACGTATTCCCAATAATTACAACCAGTATTATCACACCATTGCTTGATTTCATCAAGAGAGTTAAGAGGATATACATCTTTGGTCCGGAAATAGTCATCGTCTCCTTTCCCTTCAGACAATGCACCACCACCAACACTATAGACTGTCCAGTCATCAATAGGCTTGCCGTCAATGTCGTTAGCTACGAATTTCATTCCATTAGGATGAAATGGAAGAAACGTTCTAGGTTTCCATGAAATCTGGACAGGTGCAATAGGACGCAATACATCCTCAATAGCAATGTCGGTCATGTGTCCTCTTCCGGTTGCAGCAAGCGAACCGTATAGAATAACGTTGAATGAAGATGCATCTTTGTGGCGTTCTGCAAAGATGGTTGCTGCTTTTTGAGGTCCCATAGTGTGACTACTGGAAGGACCTATGCCAATGCGAAAAATTTCCTTAATAGATTCCATTGTCTAAAGCTTTAAAATGAAAAAAGCCCACAAATCTTAAGATTTGTAGGTCTTGTTGTAGTCGATAGGGGAATCGAACCCCTATGCCAAGAATGAGAATCTTGTATCCTAACCATTAGATGAATCGACCATGGTGCATTCTCGAACTTTGCGTGCGGAAGGAGGGGGATTCGAACCCCCGGTGCGATTACTCGCACGGCAGTTTAGCAAACTGCTGGTTTCAGCCACTCACCCATCCTTCCAATAAGGATTGATATCGTTTCCGATTCACAAGCATTGTTCTTAAATGCGGTGCAAAGGTAATTCTATTTTCCTATATTACCAAATCTTTTAGCTATTTTTTTTGAAAAAAGTTTCATTAAAAATGTATTATATTGAAAATCAGTATGGTATGCTACTTGAATTTTCTTGTGATAATATGAGGTACCCTAGAATAAATAGGGCAAGTATATGTAAACAAAAAAAGAGAGAACAAAAAGTTCTCTCTATGATTTGTGCGCCCTTAGGGATTCGAACCCTAGACCCACTGATTAAGAGTCAGTTGCTCTACCAACTGAGCTAAGGGCGCAAGTTGCAATTTATCGTTTCTGAGTTTTGTTTGTGCGCCCTTAGGGATTCGAACCCTAGACCCACTGATTAAGAGTCAGTTGCTCTACCAACTGAGCTAAGGGCGCATGTTTAAACTCTCCCAGAAATCATATTTCTGAATTGCGTGTGCAAAGGTACGTCCTTTTTTATTAATTGCCAAATCTTTTAGCGACTTTTTTCAAAAAAATATTAATTGTTATTTATAAAGTTGTATATATTAACGCTTTATAAATTTAATAACAGTACTGTTGTCTTGTAGTAGATATATACCAGTATTTAGTTTGCTTATGTCTATATATGTTTGATCTTTATTTGCAGGCATATCCTGGATTTTTTTACCTTCCACATTATATATATTGATATTTGACCCACCTTTTGTTCCACCTACAATTATGCTATTGCCATAAATACCTCCAATGGAGGCTATGTAAGCTTTGTCAATGTCATAATTGGAAACTAGATTTGCCATTGTTGCTGCAAGCTTGTTCGTCATTACAGTGTTGTCACTCCAATGGAGTGTTATGATGGAATCCTCATAGCTTATTTCTGTAACGCTCTTATCTGCCTTGTTTCCATTAATGCTAATGGCACTTTTGTCACTTCCGGCAAAAGTGTTTGTCGAAATGAGTAGTATCAAAAATATGGCAATAATGTGTTTCATAGGCAACTATTTTAAACAATATAGTTGCAAATATACTAAATAATTGTTTAGTATGTTACTGTTTTGAAGAATATAATGCTGGTTTTGAAGAATTTTAACCTAATGTTAAGATTCTTTGAGCGGCATGCGGGGGTCGAACCCGTGACCTTCGGCTTGGGAAGCCGACGCTCTACCAACTGAGCTAATGCCGCAATACCTGAGCCGATACCGGGACTCGAACCCGGGACCTATTCATTACGAATGAATTGCTCTACCAACTGAGCCATATCGGCAATGAAATCAAATTAATGATTGGTATTCGGAATGCAAAGGTAATTGATTTTTTCTAAAGGTCCAAATTTATTCAACAATTTCTTTGTTGTATATCCTTTCAAATTCGGTCCTTAGCAACTCATCGTCACTGATGATATTTTGTATAGTTTTCAGATTGTTGGCGTTTGGACTCCCTGGAATCCATAGATGTATATATCCGTTAAATGAATACTTCTCATTCATGTGCTTTTGAAAGCGTATCCATTGTTCGTCCTTGTTTTTAGTTGGTTCATTTTCTAGACCAAATTCTACTGCTCTTGTAAAAACGGTTTCCGGGTCAAGGTCGCGGTCTGCTTCTGCCACAATTTTTCCATAAAGGCTGCGTGGTGCGTGGCTGGAACTTGCTCTGTGGTCTTCTACAGCTTCTTTCATTATCCTTAGTTGGTCATCGCTGAACCATTTTTTTAGTCTATTATCAGAAGATAGAATCTTACCGCTTGTTATATGGTGTATTGCCCTTGGACCGCTCATTCCTAAGTCATGGTATGCAGCAACGACGTATGCTATATTAACGTCGGCACCTGTTTGATGTGCCAGTTGTATGGAATTATCAATAACCCTCATTACATGTTGTAGTCCATGGCTTTTGCCGAAGTCGTTGTATTTTGGAAGAATGTTTCTTTCTATGAATTCCATTATCTCCAGTGATACTTGTTGCATTATAGTATAGAATTTTTTGGTTATTATAGTAATATTGATAGGGCAGAAAGTGCACAGAAGATTAGCATGTTCCGTGATGTCTTTCCTAGGATGGAATTTAACTCCTTTCCATGGTTTATTTTTATCATTTTGCGATATGAGATGTAGTGCATTGGCACATATAATAAAGGTAGTGCGGTCAAAATTAAATTCTTTCCGGTAATATATGCTGCACCGCACATTGCGATTGCTCCAAAAATACCGATAATTAAATATAAGCGTTCACCAACTTTTTCGCCAATCCTTACAATCAGTGTTATCTTGCCGTCGCGTCTATCGTTGTCTCGGTCTCTATAATTGTTTATTATTAATAATGTGTCAATAACTAGTCCACATCCAATTGAAGCTGCAAGTACATTAATTGGAATCTCCTTTTGCATATATGGTACTACAACATAATACGTTATGCATACTGGTATTATTCCAAAAAATACAATAACTAATACATCTCCAAGACCTAGATATGATAGTTTGGTGGTGTATAGAAAACAGCAAACTACGCATATAAAGCCTATTAGAAGCATTTCTATACCTCCATAAACTATGAGTGGCAATCCTATAATACATGCGATGACTGTTGTCGCAATAATGCCATATTTCATGGCGTTTAGTGTTATCCAGCCTTCTGAACATGCTCTTTTAGGACCAAGTCGTGTTTCAGAATCATCATTACCTTTAATACAGTCAAAGTAATCATTGATGAAGTTTGCGTCAATTTGCATTATCATTGCAAATAAAAAGCATAAAGCGGCTGGTATTATACAAAAGTCGGCAATTCCCGTTTTGTTAAATACCAGTGCCAAAGCTACAACGACAGGCAGTGCTGCCCCTGTAAGGGTCTTTGGTCTGGCCGCAAGTATCCACGCCTTGAAGCTGTTTGTTATAATATTCTGATTATCCATTATTACTTCTTTCCTGTTTCTAGTTAAAGAAATTCCAACTTATTCCTATTCTAAGTATTTTCTCGTTTAGTGGATAGTGTGGACTCAGGAAGTAGTTCTTGGTTCCATTTCCTGCATTCACATGACTCATCATTATGAAGAAACGTGTATGCTTTAGATGGAAATTAGCGTAAATATTAACTATAGGATAGTTTCCAATATTCACTCTGCTATCTGTTCCATTTGTCGTACTCGTATTTGTCTGTACAGTATATTGTCCAATCCCTGGGATATATTCTGGAGCATAATATTCCGTAAAATATCTGACGTCGCCACCTAAATCACATTTTAGCACATGTGCAATCTTGAATCTTAGATACAAGTTACTGTATATGTTCAAATCCGGCACAGGAAGAGCATCTTTGTTACTTGATTTTTGATAAGTGATTTCATTCTCCCAGTTAAGAGGTCCGAGTGTGAAATCCTGTGATAACGAAGCGGTTATGAGATTTATAGCTCCACTATTTTGTTTTACCGTAATGGCATTGCTAAGTCTGTTGAAATCTTTGTCTATTGTATACGAAGATGCAAAATAGGTGTAATTCTTTATTTCGTCTACTGCTACACGTAGTGATGTGCGTGTCTTCTTATAGCTAAACACACCCTGAATGCGTGAATGAATAACCTTGTCCAGATCGTTATTATCCCACCAATAGTGCATTGAGTGGTAATGACGATAGTAGAATATTGGATTCAGTCTGTATAAAAAGCCGCTTGCAGCAAGAGTTACCGTGTCTCCAAATAGTTTGAAGTTAAGGTCAGCTGTAGCGTCAAATTTCACCTGTCCTGCATCAGCACCTGTAAGCCAAGTCTCACCGATAACACTATAGTGGAATGTCTTTCCTTGTGTCTTGTTTATCATTCCTCCAATGCTTATATTATGCTCATTGTACGATTTTGTACCAATAGAGTCGGGGAGTGTGAAATGACGTAGGTCTGATGTTGCAAATACTTTGATTCCAGATTTTGCCCATTTGTTGAATCCTTCAAGAAGAGATATTGCAAATGTGTTTTTAAGACTGTAATGACTTGTTTTGTCGTATATTGAGTCGCCTGGTAGCTTTTCATCTACTTTATAAGTATTAGCATAGAATTTGTCTGGAGTTTCATAAGCTTGATATATACGTGTGTAGTTGTTGAACTCTAACGTATGAATAAAACTTGTTACCGGAACAAACTCGTTTTTTAACCATGCCGTGTCTTTTTTTGCATTCTTCTCAGCTGTTAGAATACTGTCTGCTGTTTCTTTGTTTATTGATAAACGTTTGCTGGCATTATCTTTCTTGTCTGGTTCTGTACCGGCAATCTTTGCATTGTCAGGTCTGCCGGCAAAAGATTTAGGTTCTTTTTCGTTAGGCTTATCATTAAGCTTATTATCTTTATTTTTCTCAGCATTGGCATTTTCTTTCTTAGACTCCATCGCAAATTTCTTTGCTTTGATTTCATCTTCAGTCATTTTGACCTTTCTGCTGAAACCCATGTTGTAGCGTTGTGTGAACAGAATATGTTGGTTATCATTTCTGTTCCAGTTCTTTTCCAATACAGTTGGTATCTCGTTGGTTGCATAATTATCACTGAAACTTTCGGGATGCTTTATATAATTGTCGTCTTTTATACCTCCGTTCTCTGCCATCTTCTGATGATTTGTCGAGACAAGGAGGTGTGCTTGGTAATTATCATCAATATATGAACCATACATCGTATAGTTAAAATTTGCCGAACTTTGGTTTTGATAATATCCACGACCATATAGGTAGTCGAACTTGAAACCTACACCAAGTTTTTTACTTGCATTGACACCGAATTTAGCGGTGAAATGATCCTCACCGTTTATTCTGTCTCCAGCATTGTTATACGTAACATTAGTGAATGGTGACAATGTGTTGGTGAAATAGAACTTGTCTTCAGGCGTAATGAAAAAGTCATACGGTTGCGTGAAGATAAACTGTCCTGTATTGACTCTGTCAATAAATACACGATTGATACGTGGCGCACCTAGGTTGCCAGTGGTATTAAATTCACCTCGCATACCTGTGGTGAATATTGAATTCATAAACATATGAGGAATGGTGTCAAGTACAGCATCTGTCCTGTCACCAAACCTTTTGTCTATTGTCCAAACCTTAATACCCTTTGGTATTTCTTTGTCAGAACCTAATGAATCTATTTTATTCTTGCCTCCTCGTTTGGTAATATTTCCTGTTTCGTCCATTTGGTTGTAAGAGCCGTTGTCATTGAATTGGGCGAATATATTAGATACCGAAAGAAGAAGGACGACTATAAATAATACTCTTTTCATTTATGGAACATTCGTAGTGACACTTCGATAAATTTCAATACTACCGCAATGATAAGTATCACGGCGCCTGTAATCTTAAAATCTGATTTTGTGTAAATTATTACTCCAATAATTGCCAATACCATAAACGTAATATTTATGATGTTACGGTATTTGAACATAGAATCTTTCCCATTGTTGAGTTTTGGCTGAGTATGATTTGGTTTTACAGCGTATTCTCTTTCTTTATTATTTATATTTTCTTCCATAATCGTTTTGTTATTTTTGGTTTAATACCAATTTTATATTATTAAAAATCTCGTTTATTCTGTCAATAGTTTTAATTCTAAACTTAGCATTTAGTCTGTTCATTTTACCTTTGCTGTTTATGCTTTCCTTATCCGAGATAAGCTTTTCTGCAGAATCTTTAAAGCCTGTAACACGACCTTGCTCGTAGTTATAGTTTATGCGGCTTATAGTTACATTTGCCTTGTTATCATTGCATTCTGCAATAATAGTATATGAAAATTCAGTTCTGTCAAGAGATAGAAAGTTGTTTGAGAAAACAAGCCATTCAATGCACTTTGCGGCAATAATGTGTTTTTCTTTGTTTACAAGTGCAATTCTGCTGTTTGTTTGGTTGGCGTCTGTTGTTATTGAGCTTATGGCAGAATAAAGTCTGTCGTATATGTCGCTAGCTTTCATTCCTGGAACATCTTCTTTGAGTGAAAATACGACGTTGCCATTATCTTCAGGTACAGCTCCAGCAAGATATTTTGCGCTCTCTTCTGGATTTTCATCCTTTATAATTACATTTGTTTTTGGTGCTTGTGCAGGAACCGTCCATTCAGAAGGGCTGTTGTCATCTTTCTTATCATTTGAAGTAGCTTGCTCTAATTCTTTGGCAGCTTTCAAAGCATCGTCGGCTGCCTTTTGTGCTTCCTCTGCTGCTTTCTTTGCTTCTGCAGCCTTTTGAGCAGCTTCAGCCTTCAGCTGTTCAATTTTTGTTTTATTTTGTGTTGTCTTTATATCCTGTGCCATGCCATATAATGGCAAAAAGCAAAGAGACAATATAAATAGTTTCTTCATAATGCAAACTTATTATTATATTATTATTACCGCAAAAGTAGTAAAAAAAGATGAGAGCTTTATATTAGGTGTATGTAGATTTCTTAAACTTAACTATAATTAATAGATTTATTCCTTTAATTTTAGTTCGTCTTGCAGTCTTATAATTTCATCTCTATATTGCGCAGCCTGAATAAAGTCGAGATTTTTAGCAGCCACTTTCATTAACTCCGTAGTGTTGTCTATACTTCGTTGGAGTTCATCGTGTGACATGTGCTTCACAATTGTATCTGCAGCAAAAGCACCGAAATCCGGTTCTATATATGCGTTTGACGCGATATTTTTTCCACCAATGAATCTTGTGTTATTGGTATCATTACCCGCTAGTGATGAACCAATCTTCTTGGTAATCTGCTGAGGAGTTATGTTGTGGTCTTGATTATATTTAAGCTGAATGCTACGTCGTCTTGCAGTTTCGTCAATAGTGCGTTGCATACTATCTGTTATTTTGTCTGCATACATAATAACTCTTCCGTTGACATTTCGTGCAGCACGTCCAGCTGTCTGAGTCAAACTTCTATGACTTCTCAGAAATCCTTCTTTGTCAGCATCCAAAATCGCAACCAATGAAACTTCAGGTAAATCAAGTCCTTCACGAAGTAGGTTCACACCAACAAGGACATCATATACACCTGCTCTTAAATCATTCATTATTCTTACTCTGTCAAGAGTAGCTACGTCGCTATGTATATAGTTGGCTTTTACGTCATGATTTAAGAGATATTCCGTAAGTTCTTCCGCCATTCGTTTTGTCAATGTCGTTACTAGAACTCTTTCATTTCTGTTGCATCTGGTAAGTATTTCGTCCATTAAGTCATCAATCTGATTTTCAGACGGTCTGACTTCTATTTCTGGATCAAGTAATCCTGTTGGGCGTATAATCTGCTCTACCACGATGCCCTCAGTTTCCTCTATCTCATAGTTAGCAGGTGTGGCACTAACGTAAATTATTTGGTTTATTAATTCGTGGAATTCTTCAAACCTTAAAGGACGGTTGTCGAATGCTGCAGGAAGTCGGAAACCAAATTCAATCAGATTTTGTTTTCTAGCTCTATCGCCACCATACATAGCACTGATTTGTGGTACACTTACGTGACTCTCGTCAATAACGATTAAGTAATCTTTTGGGAAAAAATCTAAAAGGCAGTAAGGTCTTTCTCCGGCATTTCTGCCGTCAAAATATCTTGAATAATTTTCTATACCACTACAATGCCCGAGTTCCTTCATCATTTCCATGTCGTATTCAACTCTTTCTTTAATTCGCTGAGCCTTAATGCCATCACCTATTTCGTTGAAGTAGTCTACACGCTTGGTCAGATCATCTTGAATTTGTCTTATCGCTAAGTCAGTTTGTTCTTTTGTCGTGACAAAAAGATTTGCTGGATATATCTCATATTCCTCAAATGATGTAAGCGTATGAAATGTAATACTATCTACTTCTTCAATGCTGTCGATTTCGTCATCCCACCATGTGACTCTAAGAACGTTGTCACTATAGGCCATGAAAATGTCAACGGTGTCACCCTTTACCCTGAAGTTTCCACGTTGCAGTTCGATGTCATTTCTTACATAAAGAGCATTGACTAATTGTCGCAAAAATTCATTACGGTCTATTGTTTGTCCTTTCTTTATTTTTATAACGCTCTCCTGCATAGCTGCTGGTCCGCCCATACCATATATACATGATACAGAAGATACAACTATTACGTCTTTGCGTCCTGATAATAGGGCAGAGACGGTACTTAGTCTCAACTTGTCAATCTCTTCATTTATGGCAAGATCCTTTTCTATATATGTATCAGAAGAAGGCAGATAAGCCTCTGGTTGGTAATAGTCATAATATGATACGTAATACTCAATAGCATTATTTGGAAAAAATCCTTTCATTTCCTCATATAGCTGTGCTGCAAGAGTCTTATTGTGACTTAATATAAGGGTAGGCTTGTTTACGTTAGCAATAACATTAGCTACTGTAAACGTTTTTCCTGAACCTGTCACTCCAAGAAGTACCTGAGCCGGTGTTCCTTGTTGTAATTCTTCAGTTAGTTGTTTTATAGCTTCCGGCTGATCTCCAGTTGGACTATATTTTGAAGTTAGTTTAAAATCCATGTCTATTCCCTTGTGTAAACTGCAAAATTACTAAATAATCAGCTAATATGAGTTATAAAGACTAATAATTTGCGAAAAAGTGTATTATTTACTTTGTAAATCAGGGAAAAGTAAGTAACTTTGCATCTCAATATATTTAAATATGAAGAAATATAGTCTATTCCCAATATGCCTGGCGATGCTTTTTTCAAGTTGCGCCAGTGAATTCAATAAGGTTTACAAGACTGATGATTATCAGTATAAATACGAGTATGCAAAAGAATGCTATGCTAATGGTAGGTACACACGTGCTATAACGTTGCTGACGGATCTTATTACTATAGAAAAGGGAACAGACAATGCCCAGGAAAGTCTTTATATGTTGGCTATGGCTGAATATAACAGTATGGACTACGAGGGGGCTGCTCAAGCTTTCAAACGATATTATCAGTCTTATCCAAAAGGATATTTGGCAGAGATGTCACATTATTATGAGGGACAGAGCTTGTATATGAGTACTCCTGAACCTCGTCTTGATCAATCTATGACAATTTCCGCTATTTCTGCTTTTCAGACATATTTGGATCTATACCCTGATGCTAAGTTGAAAGAGACTGCTCAAAAGAAATTGTTTGAATTGCAAGATAAGTTGGTATTGAAGGAACTTTATTCTGCAAGACTATATTATAACCTAGGTCCTTATTTTGGTAATTGCACCGATGGTGGTAATAACTATGAGGCTTGCATTGTAACTAGTCAGAATGCTCTAAAGGATTATCCTTATACAAGTATGCGTGAAGACTTCTCTGTTCTAATAATGAAGAGTAAGTTTGAACTTGCTGAACAGAGTGTTGATGAGAAACGTCTTGACAGATATCAGGATGCAGAAGATGAGTGTTATGGTTTCCTTAATGAATTTCCTGATTCAAAGGAAAAGAATACAGCTCAGAGATGTATTGAGAAATGCAAAAAACATACAGGAGAAAATAATAACGATAAATAAACAAATAAATGGATTACAAGAAGTCAAAAGCACCAGTGAACACAGTCACTCGTAACATTATGGATTTATGTGACGAAACTGGTAATATTTATGAGAGTGTAACTATCATATCTAAGCGCGCAAATCAGATCTCTGTTGAAATCAAACAGGAACTTAATAAAAAATTGGCAGAGTTCGCTTCTTACAATGATTCTCTTGAGGAAGTGTTTGAAAATCGTGAGCAGATTGAAATTTCACGCTATTATGAGAAACTTCCTAAACCAATCTTGTTGGCTACTCAGGAATTTGTAGACGGTAACATTTATTGGCGCGATCCAGCAAAGGATACGGTTAATAACGAGAACTAATGATACAGCGTAGACAGACTTTATTTCTGCTTGTAGCTCTTATTCTCACTATTGTATGTCTTTCTCTGCCGGTTGCTGTGTTTGAACCTTCTGGCATGGGCGTTAATACAGAGGTATATAATTTGTGGATAAAGAACGGAAGTGGTGCATTAGGTTTTAAGGTGTGTCCTCTGTTTGTGATTCTTTTACTTACTTGCCCCATCAACTTATGGTCAATATTTAAGTTTCATGACAGAAAGTTTCAGGCTCGTCTCTGCGTTGTTAATATATTGCTGATACTTTTGTGGTATGTGGCATATATGTATTTCACAATGTTAGGTGGTCTTGCATTTGAAAATCAAACTTTGCACTTCGCATTTGCGGCTTGTCTGCCATTAATATCAATGGTTTTATATATTATGGCACGTCATTCAATAATTGCAGATGAAAAGCTCGTTAGGGCTGCTGATAGAATTAGATAGTGATACAAACAACATAGAAGCGCTGGAGTTACTTTACTCCAGCGCTTTTTTTATTCTTTAGCTACGTTGCTACGTTAACTCCTGAATCCCTTTGTATATGGAAGTTTACGTAAATGAAACATGGAATTTTAGCATGTTGAGCTATATTCGAACAACATTATCGACTGCCGTTTTAGCTATAAAATAAAAAAACAATTTCATCTACGTTTCACTCCCTTTATTTAAAGGCTATCTAAACGATTACGTAGCTTCGTAGATTAAATAAATAAAAAGGGCTGGTACAGAATGAAGTACCAGCCCTTTGGGATATTTAGTTTAAAACTATTTTTTAGTCAATAGTCTCGCTCCAGTCTTCCTGGCTCTTTCTTACATAGCTCTGATAACGGCGTTTTGCCATTTTTTCAGCCTGTGCGAACAATTCGTCAGCCTCGTTAGGATAAGCCTTCTGAACACTCATATAGCGAACCTCACCAAGTAGGAAGTCGCGGAAGTTTGGCCAGTTAGGTTCTTTGCTATCCAAAGTGAATGGATTCTTTCCTTCTTCAGCCAATTGTGGGTTAAAGCGCCACAAGTGCCAGTAACCGCATTCAACAGCAAGCTCTTGCTCACGCTGTGAACGTCCCATACCGCCACGCTTCAAACCGTGATTGATACATGGAGAGTAAGCAATGATCAATGATGGACCTGGATAAGCTTCAGCTTCACGGATAGCCTTCAATGTTTGAGCATTGTCTGCACCCATTGCAATCTGAGTTACGTATACGTAACCATAAGTTGCCTGCATAAGACCAAGGTCTTTCTTGCATATACGCTTACCCTGAGCAGCGAACTGTGCGATAGCACCTAGTGGAGTAGACTTAGAACTCTGACCACCAGTGTTAGAGTAAACCTCTGTATCAAGAACAAGGATGTTTACATCTTCACCAGAAGCAAGAACGTGATCAAGACCACCGTAACCGATATCATAAGAAGCACCGTCACCACCGATAATCCATTGTGAACGCTTAACCAAGTAATGATCAAGAGTCTTCAGCTCAGAGCAGATTTCGCAACCTGCCTCAGCACCCTTGGCAATAAGAGGTTTAAGTTCAGCGGCAGCAACCTTAGAACCATCAGCATCATCCTTAGCTTCAATCCACTTTTCAGCAGCAGCCTTGAATTCTTCTGTAGCTCCATTTTCGATTGCGTCGTTAAGTAACTTAACAATGCGCTCTTTCATCTTCTTGTTACCCATAGTCATACCAAGACCAAACTCGCAGAAATCCTCGAACAAAGAGTTGTCGAATGCAGGACCCTGACCTTCAGCATTTGTTGTGTATGGAGTAGCTGGAATAGAAGCTGAGTAGATAGAAGAACAACCTGTAGCGTTGGCAATCATCTCACGGTCACCGTAGAGTTGAGAAACCAACTTAACATAAGGAGTCTCACCACAACCTGCGCAAGCACCAGAGAATTCAAACAATGGCTGAGCGAACTGTGAGTTCTTTGCACTCTGCTTGATATCAACAAGATGCTGCTTAGATGTAACATTCTTAACAAGGTATTCCCAGTTATTAGCTTCCTTAATCATTTCTGGTCTATCAATGTTGAATGGAATCATAGTCAATGCCTTTTCGCCCTTCTTTCCAGGACAAACATCAGCACAGTTACTACATCCAAGACAGTCAAGAACAGAAACCTCTATACGGAATTGCATACCAACAAGAGACTTAGGAGCCTTGATCTCAAGAGTAGTTTCATCGAAGCCCTTAGCTTCATTCTCATCAAGAACGAATGGACGTATAGCAGCGTGAGGACATGAATATGCACACTTGTTACACTGGATACAGTTTTCTGAATTCCATACAGGAACGAAAGCCTCTACACCACGCTTTTCGAATGCAGATGAGCCATTCTGCCATGTACCGTCAACAGTATCATGCTTAACAAAGTCAGAAACCTTAAGAAGGTCACCGCTCTGTCCGTTGATAGGACGAACAAGTTCCTTGATGAATGCAGGAGCATTATCTTCCTTAGCTGAATCATCAGCGAGATTAGCCCATGCTGGATCAACAGCAAGTTCCTTGTATTCGTTTCCGTGTTCAACAGCACCGAAGTTCTTGTCAACAACATCCTGACCCTTTTTAGAGTAAGACTTAACAATAAATGCCTTCATCTGCTCAACAGCAAGATCCAAAGGAATAACCTCTGTAATACGGAAGAATGCACTCTGAAGAATTGTGTTTGTACGGTTGCCAAGACCAATTTCCTGTGCAATCTTTGTTGCGTTGATATAATATACAGTGATATTGTGCTTTGCGAAGTAAGCCTTAACCTTATTAGGGATGAAGTTTACAAGCTCATCACCTTCGAAGATAGTGTTCAACAAGAATGTACCGTTGTCACGAAGACCGCGAGTAACGTCATACATATGAAGGTAAGCCTGAACGTGGCAAGCTACGAAGTTAGGAGTGTTTACCTGATAAGTAGAGTGGATAGGTTCATCACCGAAACGAAGGTGAGAACATGTGAAACCACCAGACTTCTTAGAGTCGTAGCTGAAATATGCCTGACAGAACTTATTGGTGTTGTTACCAATAATCTGAACAGAGTTCTTGTTAGCACCTACAGTACCATCAGCACCAAGTCCGTAGAACTTAGCCTCGAACAATGTGTCACCACCCATTGGAATTTCTTCCTCTTCTGGAAGAGAAGTGAATGTAACGTCATCAACGATACCTACAGTAAAGTGATTCTTTGGCTCTGGCAATTCAAGGTTCTTGAATACGGCAACAATCTTAGCTGGTGTAGTATCGCTAGAACCGAGACCGTAGCGACCGCCAACGATAACAGGCTTGCGCTCGTCGTTGTATAGTGCGCTCTTAACGTCAAGATACAATGGTTCACCTTCAGCTCCTGGCTCCTTAGTACGGTCAAGAACAGCAATGTGCTTAACAGTAGCAGGAAGTGTATTCCTTAGGAAGTCAACAGAGAATGGACGATACAAATGAACAGATACCATACCAACTTTCTTTCCCTGCTTTACAAGGAAGTCGATAGCTTCGCGAGCTGCTTCAGTAGCAGAACCCATCAATATGATAACATCCTCTGCATCCTTTGCTCCATAGTAGTTGAACAAGTGATACTCACGACCTGTGATAGAAGATATCTTACCAAGGTAATCCTCAACAACAGCAGGAACTCTATCATAATATTCGTTGCTTGCCTCACGATGTGTGAAGAATGTCTCTGGATTCTCAGCAGTACCGCGTGTTACAGGGCGCTCTGGTGATAAAGCACGGTCACGGAAACGCTTGATGTCTTCAGGATCAACAAGATCTCTGATTGATTCCTGGTCAATCTCTTCAATCTTATGATACTCGTGAGATGTACGGAAACCATCGAAGAAGTTGATGAAAGGAATACTAGTCTTTAATGTTGCAAGATGTGGAACAGCAGTAAGGTCCATAACCTCCTGAACAGAACCTGAACAGAACATTGCGAAACCAGTCTGGCGACATGCCATTACATCCTGATGATCACCAAAGATACAAAGAGAGTGTGATGCCAATGTACGAGCAGATACATCGAATACGCAAGGGAGAAGCTCTCCTGCAATCTTATACATATTAGGGATCATCAGAAGAAGACCCTGAGATGCTGTAAATGTTGTAGTCAGTGCACCTGCCTGAAGAGAACCGTGAACTGCACCAGCAGCACCGCCCTCAGACTCCATTTCTTGAACTGAAACAGTCTGTCCCATAAGGTTCTTGCGACCTTTGGCAGCCCATTCATCTACATGCTCCGCCATAGGAGAAGACGGAGTGATAGGGTAGATGGCAGCTACCTCAGTAAACATATAGCTTACATGAGCCGCAGCTGTGTTACCATCACATGTGATAAATTTTTTTTCTTTAGCCATTTTATATTTGATAAAATTATTAATGAATGTTTTATATATCTATTCTCATTTATGTTCTTTATTGAACTTCAATATATGAATCCCAGCAACCAAAGTGGTATTCTGTTTTCCTTTCCCACTTCCGTATTGTATCTGGCGTATATGGTGTCTGGGTTGCATCTCTGCTTATGCTCGCTTTGAGCATCTGAAATTTTGAATTTGATGTTGCCGTCAACCATGAAGAAATGGTCTTTGGATGCTTGGTTAACTTTATGGTCTTTCCATAATGAATTTACAAAAAATGTTTCCATAACGTCCTGATCATTTATTTGAATTGGGTAGATGGCATACATAAGATTTGTATTATGCATCATCACCTTGCTAGGCTTTTTGGGAAATTCCTGTCCGACTGGGTATATTATGTTTATCAAGCGTGCGTCAGCTAGATATTTGATGTAGTTCATCACTGTAGCGCGACTTGTTTCTATTTCGTGTGCCAGATTACTTATATTTGGAGCTTTTGGACCTTCTACAGCTAATAAGTAAAAAAGCTTCTTTATTTTCGTGAGATACTTTAAGTCTATTTGCTTAATAAGAAGAATATCTACTTCGGTCATCATATTCATTGTCTTGAGCAGATTTTCAGAAAAGTTGCGTTGCTCAAGAAAGAATGGATAGAAACCATGATGAATGTAATCATGAAAATATTTCAAAGGACTGACTTTCGGAAGAATATCCTTTATTATGTGTTCGTGGTTTTGGAGAATTTCGTCTAATGTGTATGGACGGAATTTGTTTCCTGTTTGCAAATTCAAAAATTCACGGAAAGAAAATCCTCTTAAACTATAGCTTTTTACGATACCATTTAGTTCTGGGTTTTCTTCTTTCAGACGCATTACGCTACTACCTGTAAATACTATTTTCAAGTTAGGGAAGTTGTCGTAGCACTTGCGTAATTCCTGACTCCAGTTAGGTTGTTTGAAAACTTGGTCAATAAGTAATACTTTTCCACCTTGGGCGGCAAAGTCACCAGCAAACTCAGCAATGCCTTTCCCCTGAAAATAGAAGTTGTTCATGTTGATATACAAGCAACGGCGGTCATCAGGACCGAACTTCTCTTTGGCATATTGCAGTAGGAATGTGCTCTTTCCAACGCCACGTGTTCCCTTAATGCCAATCATACGATCATTCCAATCAATCTCGTCCATCAGGGTTCGACGTACTGGCGCATCTGTATGCTCAACTAGGTAAGCGTGTGTGCTGAAGAAAGCTTCCATATATTTAATAAGTTTGTTTTATTTAATCCAATGCAAAGATAATACTTATTTCTATATTTGCAAACTCTAGTTTGCAAAAAGTTTTCTTTTTTTCATAATTTAGCACATGACGAGTATTTTTTCGATGTCTCTTGGAAAAAGTTCGATTTCAAGTTTGTGTTCTTTTTCTGCGATATCTGCTACGGTGTCTTTTTCTGTTATTGGGACAGAATGTTGAAAAATTATTTCACCACCATCAATTTCCTTGCTTACCCAATGTACAGTCATTCCTGTTTCTTTCTCTCCTGCAGCTTTGACAGCTTCGTGAACGTGTATACCATACATTCCCGGACCTCCGAATTTCGGTAATAGGGCAGGGTGAATGTTGATTATCCGTTTATGGAAATTATTTATAAGAAAATCAGGAATGAAAAGTAGAAAACCTGAAAGAACAATAAATTCAATCTTGTTTTCCATTAGAATCGGCATGAGAATATTCTCGTCGTTGAATTCTTTTTTAGAAACCACGATTGTTTTGATGCCTAGTATTTGTGAATTTTCAACTACTGGGGCCGTAGACTTGTTGGAAAGAACAAGCTTTATGTCGGCAATATCTGAATCTGCAAAATAATTAATGATATTTTCGCAGTTAGTTCCATTGCCAGAGGCGAAGATTGCTAAATGTTTCATTTTATTATTATGTGTAATAAACACAGATCACAAAGCCGTTTAATCATCATCATCTCCAAGTCCGAATATCACAGGATCTACGAAAGAGTCTAATGCTCGACGATCTTTCTTAGTTGGTCTGCCGGTACCTCTTGATCTGTCAATAAAACCGCTTATTCTGCTCATTTCCAACAATTCGTATTGTTTTGCATCTGTGACATTTTCATATATCTCTGGTAGCAGTTTTGCGCCGACACGCTGTTCGATACATTTTAATACCTTAAAAGAATAAGTTATTGGCGATTTCTTTACGCTTACGGTTTCTCCAGCTTTTATAGTGTGACTAGGTTTGACGTTTATCCCATTCATGGTCACACGTCCATTCTTACATGCATCGGCAGCAAGAGAACGCGTCTTGAAAACTCTCGTCGCCCAAAGCCATTTATCTATTCTTGCTACTTCTGCCATAAAATTATTTCTTTCCTAGTTTATTAAACTGATTCATAGTGATGTCTATACCAGCAAGTGCAAAACTCTTTATTATTTCGCATACGGTATCAATGCTTGGCTGCAACACTTTCATGTCATCTTCACTATAGTGTCCAAGCACCCAGTCAATCTGCCCGCCTTTTGGATATTCATTACCGATGCCCATTCTTAGTCGGGCATAGTTCTGACCAATAAGCTGCTGGATATTTCCAAGTCCGTTGTGTCCACCATTGCTTCCGCTGCTCTTTAATCTGAAAGCACCTAACGGTAATGCTACATCATCACTTATGACAAGGAGTCTGCTTTGATCGATATTCTCTTTGTTAAGCCAATATCTCACAGCATTTCCACTAAGGTTCATGAATGTAGTTGGCTTTAGTAATATAATCTTTCGACCTTTTATACTTGTTTCAGCTACAAAACCATAGCGCTTGTCTTCAAAACAAATATTGGACGCTTTTGCAAAAGCGTCCAATATCATAAATCCAGTATTGTGTCGAGTACCCTGATATTCATCACCAGGGTTGCCCAAACCACAAATTAAATATTTGTCCATATTTGATTATTCAGCAGCGGCTGCATCATCAGTATCGCTTGCCTGCTGTGCCTGACGTGTCATCTTGATAGAACATACAATTACGTCCTTGCTTGTAGTAATCTCAAGACCTTCAAATGAAAGCTCACCAACCTTGATGCTCTTACCAATCTTCAAAGCTGTTACATCTACATCAAGATGCTCAGGAATCTGCTGATAAGGAGCTGTTATATTAATCTTACGTGCAGAAAGATTCATACGACCACCATCACGAACACCCTGTGCAAGACCAATCAGTTTAACAGGAACACCCATAGTGATAGGCTTTTGATCGTTAACCTCGAAGAAGTCAACGTGAAGAGGAGCGTCTGATACTGGGTGGAACTGAATTTCCTTAAGGATAGCTGTATGGTGCTCACCTTCGATGTTAAGATCGATAACGTAGATGTGAGGAGTGTAAATAATTTTACGAAGTTCGCTAAATGGAGCTGCGAAAGCAAATGCCTCAGGAGCGCCGTTAGCACCTTTCTTCTCACCATAGATATTACAAGGAACCAAGCCCTGCTTACGAATTTCTTTAGAAGCTTTCTTACCAAGGTCTGTACGCTTCTGACCTGTCACACTAATCTCTTTCATAATTGTGTTACTCTAAATTAAATATTGTTTATTAATTCGCCATCACCACGGGAATATCTCCCGGAAAAAGCGTTGCAAAGTTACGCCTTTTTTGTTTATCGTGCAAATTAATTGCTGCTTTTGTCGAAATATCCTTGCTTTTTCTTGCATATTCAGTTGAAAAGCTATATTTTTGCACCATAAAAAATATTATTGTATATAGGAAAACAACAAATTAAGAGAATGATCAATCGCGAACTTATAAGAATTAAGGTAGTTCAGTTAACCTACGCATACTATCAAAATGGTAACAAGAATATTGATACGGCTGAGAAAGAACTCTTTTTCAGTCTTTCAAAGGCTTATGATTTATACAATTATTTGCTTTTGCTGATAGTTGATATTACTCGAGAGGAGCGTCGTAGGATTGAAATAGCTACTCAACGTGCTCAGCGAGAAGGTACAGAGGTACCGTCTCAAAAATTTGTATATAACAAATTAGCAGTGCAACTGGAAGAAAACAAAATGTTGAATGAATTTGTTGAAAGTCAGAAATTGACTTGGGCAGACGATATTGAATTTGTACGTAAATTATGCAATCAGATTGAAAGCAGTGAAGATTATAAAGAATATATGAATACTGTAGAATCTGATTATGAAACAGACAGAGAATTATGGCGTAAGCTATATAAATTATTTATACTGAATAATTCTGATCTGGATTCATTGTTGGAGGAAAAGAGTTTATATTGGAATGATGACAAGGAAGTTGTTGATACTTTCGTGCTCAAGACAATAAAGCGCTTTGAGGCTGATAACAAGAACAAGCAGGAACTTCTTCCTGAATATGATGATGAGGAAGACAAGGACTTTGCACGTAAGTTATTCCGTGCTACAGTTCTTAATGCTGACCAATATCAACATTATTTGAGTGACGCTAGTCGTAATTGGGATTTCAGCAGACTTGCATACATGGATATTGTAATAATGCAGATAGCTATAGCAGAAATGCTTACGTTCCCAAATATTCCTGCAAGTGTTACTATTAATGAATATGTGGATTTGGCTAAATTGTATAGTACCTCACGTAGTGGTGGATATATAAATGGTATGTTGGATTCTATAGCCCATTTCTTCGTAGATAATGGTATGATGATGAAAACATTAAGAAATAAAGAAAGTAAATAATATATTAACTAAAAGAATTTATTTATGAATACAATGCTATTGGCTGCTCAGGCAGCACAGGGTGGTGGTATGGGCATGATTATCATGATGGTTGCCATCCTTGTTATCTTCTGGTTGTTTATGGTTCGTCCTCAGCAGAAGAAACAAAAGGATATACGTAAGTTTCAGAATTCTCTTCAAGAGGGATCTAAGATTATCACCGGTGGTGGTATATATGGTACTGTTAAGCGTATAAATATGGAAGATGAATCTGTTGATGTTGAAATAGCAAAAGGTGTTGTTATTACAGTGAACAGAAGTTATGTATTCGCTAACGCATCATCTCCGATGCATAATGCATAATATAGTAAAAATATATAAATTTGTCAGAAACTTCCTCTTTTCTTCAGTGAATAGGGAGTTTCTGATTTTTTTGCTTTTTCTCGGTCTGAGTGGAACTTTCTGGCTTCTCATGGCATTGAATGAAACTTACGAGGAAGAGCTAGCCATACCTGTCAGACTTAATAATGTACCAAACAATGTTGTTGTTACTCAATCTTGTAGTGATACTGTATATGTAACGGTCAGGGATAAGGGATTTACTCTTGTTACATATTTATATACCAATAGGATTACACCTATTTTGGTAGATTTCGATTCTTATGCAGATAGTGATACGGGTAAGGGCGATGTTCCTTTATCTGATATTCAGAAAATGATATTGCAGAGACTTTATGGATCTTCAAAAATAACTTCTATTAAGCCTCATTCATTGTCATTCTTCTTTAATTATGGACAATCAAAGCGTGTACCAATTCGTCTTTCAGGCAACGTGAATCCTGGTAAAAGCTATTATATATCGCGTGTTAAATTCTGGCCTTCTACTGTTACTATTTATGCCAATAAGGCATTGCTAGATAGTGTTAAGTATGTATATACTGATGCTTTATATTTAAATAATGTAGAGGATACTGTTATGCGACGGGTTCCACTTCGCCCAATTAATGGTGTTAAAATCGTTCCTTCTGTTGTTAAGATAGGCTTTTATGTTGATATCCTAACAGAAGAGAGTGTTGAGGTGCCTATTGTTGCCGTGAATATGCCTGAAGGTAAAGTTTTGCGAACGTTCCCTTCAAAAGTTAATGTAAAGTTTACTGTTGGATCAAGCATGTTTAGAAAAGTCAAACCAGATCAATTTATGGTTGTCGTGGATTATAATGACATTTTGGCTCATCCTTCAGACAAGTGTATTCTAAGATTGCGACAACAATCGCGTGATGTAACAATGGCACGATTGGAGATGAAACAGGTTGATTATCTAATAGAACAGCAATAGGTAGTTTTAAAATAGTGACAGATAATCGTAAGATAGCCATTACGGGTGGCATAGGTGTTGGAAAGAGTTACGTTTGTTCTCTTTTAGAAGTTCGTGGCATACATGTATATGATTGTGATGCTGCGGCTAAAAGGCTTATTGCCCAAAACAAGAGTCTTCAAGCAAAATTAAATATACTTTTAGGTAAGAATGTTTTTGTAAATGGAATCTTTAATAAGCAAGCATTAGCTCAATTCCTATTGGAAAGCGATGCTAATAGAATTGCTGTAAACGATATTATACATCCGGCAGTTGCTGAAGATTTTATGTACAGTGGTTATAGCTGGTTGGAGAGTGCGATTCTTTTTGACAGTGGATTCAATAAGAAAATATCCTTTGATAAAATTATTTGTGTAACAGCTCCGAATGAAGTCCGTATCTCAAGAATAATGCAGCGTGATAATATTTCACGTGATAGAGCTTTAGAATGGATAAGTAAACAGTTGCCACAGGATGAAGTATTAAGTATGTCTGATTTTGAAATCATCAATGATGGTGTTGTAAACCTAGAAGAACAAATAGACAGAATATTATTAATAATTAAATAATTTATAACAATAAATCATTAAACAAAATGGAAACAATTCTTTCAATCTCAGGAAAACCAGGACTTTATAAACTGGTTTCTCGTGGTAAAATGAATCTTATAGTTGAAACATTGGACGGAAGTCATAAGCGCATTCCTGCATTTGCAGCAGATCGTGTAACAAGTCTAGGTGATATAGCTATGTACACTGATGCAGAAGATGTACCTTTGTGGAAGGTGCTTGATAATTTGAATAAGAAAGAAGCTGGTAAGGAGTCTTCTTTTAATTACAAAAAATCAAGTAGTAAGGAACTTCGTGATTATTTCTCAGAAGTGTTGCCTAACTTTGATCAAGATCGTGTTCACGATAGTGATATAAAAAAGCTTATTCAATGGTATAATATTTTAATCAAGGCTGGCATAACTAACTTTGAGGAGACAATGGCACCAACACAGGGTGACAATGTTGATGATCGTAAAGATGCATAATAAAAATAATTATAAAAATCCCCGGAATATATTTGTATTCCGGGGATTTTTGTTTTTTATTTAATTTTACTCTTAAGTACTTGTTTAAGGAATTTTGGAGTATACCCTTTGTTACTTTTGATAATATCTTCAGGTGTTCCTGTAGCTAGAATAGTTCCTCCGTTTCTGCCACCTTCCGGACCAACATCAATAATATAGTCTGCAAGTTTTATTACATCCATATTATGCTCTATGACGATAACCGTATTTCCTCTGTCTGTGAGTTTCTGGAGTACATCCATAAGTATTCTTATATCCTCAAAATGAAGTCCTGTAGTTGGTTCGTCAAGAATATATAGTGTCTTGCCTGTATCTTTTTTTGCAAGTTCAGTGGCAAGTTTCACACGTTGGCTTTCACCTCCAGAAAGGGTAGTGGAACTTTGACCTAGCTTTATATATCCCAAACCAACATCTTGTAGAGTCTTTATTTTCGGTAAGATAGTTGGTACGTTTTCAAAAAAATCGACTGCCTGATTAATTGTCATATCAAGGACATCTGCAATAGACTTTCCCTTAAATCTTACTTCAAGGGTTTCCCTGTTATATCTTTTGCCATGACAAACTTCACAAGGTATCATTACATCAGGAAGAAAGTTCATTTCTATGGTCTTGTATCCATTTCCACTACAAGCCTCGCATCTGCCGCCTTTTACATTAAAAGAAAATCTGCCAGGTTTATAACCTCTTATCATAGCCTCTGAAGGTTTACAAACAAACTTCTGATGTCACTGAACACTCCTGTGTATGTTGCAGGATTACTTCTTGGTGTCCTACCGATAGGGCTTTGATCTACATTTACAATCTTGTCTATATTATCGATGCCACTGATTTTATCATACTTCATCGGTTTTTTCAGAGATCTGTAGAAATGATGAGATAGGATTGGCTGTAAAGTCTCATTCACAAGAGTTGACTTGCCTGATCCTGATACACCAGAGACGACAATAAGTTTGCCAAGCGGGAACTCAACATTAACGTCTTTAAGATTATTTCCTTTTGCTCCATATATCTTAATGCTCTTTCCATTGCCTTTCCTTCTTTTTTCAGGAATTTCAATCTGTCGTTCGCCGTTTAGATAATCAGCCGTTATGGTGTGCTTCTTCAACATTTCTTCAGGAGTTCCCTGAAATACAACTTCACCCCCTTTTCTTCCGGCTTCAGGTCCAATATCTATAATCCAGTCTGCTGCACGCATCATGTCTTCATCATGTTCAACAACAATGACAGTGTTCCCAAGGTCGCGGAGCTCCTTAAGAGATTTTATCAGGCGGTCGTTATCCCGTTGGTGCAGACCAATACTAGGCTCGTCGAGTATGTAAAGTACGTTGATCAACTGGCTACCTATTTGAGTAGCAAGTCTTATTCGTTGACTTTCACCTCCAGACAGAGTTGCGCTTTGTCTGTTTAATGATAGATAGTCGAGTCCAACTTCTAATAGGAATGACACGCGCGTCTTAATTTCCTTTACAATTTCTTTTGCTATTTTTTTCTGCTGAGGTTCAAGATGTTCTTCAACATTATCAAGCCAGTCATTTAGGTCATTGATATCCATGCTGGCAACTTCTGTGATATTCTTATCCCAAATCTTATATGAAAGAGCCTCTTTGTTTAATCTTTGTCCTTTACATTCAGGGCACTCTGTTGTTGCAAGAAATTGGTCAGCCCATTTCTTTCCAGATGTAGAATCATCATTCTCAATCACAGTTTGAAGATATTTTATAATACCGTCAAAATTTACGAAATAGTCAGATGTTGTATGTACTAAGCTTTTGTCAATCTTTACATTTTCAAGACTGCCGTATAAAATTTCATCTACAGCTTCCTGCGGAATGTCCTTAAAAGGAGTCTTGATATTGCAATCATATTTGTGCAAGATAGAATCTATCTGCCAAAATATCATTTGGTTTTTGTATTTACCAAGTGGAATTATAGCACCGTCATGAATGTTTATTTTCGTGTCGGGAATAACCTTTTTGAGGTCTATTTCATTTACATATCCTAACCCTTTGCAGTGAGAACATGCTCCTTCTGGAGAATTGAATGAGAATATGTTTGGTGCTGGGTCTTTGTATGATATACCAGAAGTAGGACACATAAGCCTTTTAGAAAAATATTTTACTTCGTCTGTGTCTTTGTCCAATATCATGATTAAGCCATCGCCTTGTTTCATGGCAGTCTGAATACTCTTAGTGAGTCTTTCATGGGATACATCCTCAACCTTCATCTTGTCAATTACGACTTCAATGCTGTGGTTTTTGTATCTATCCGTTTTCATTCCACGGACAAGATCCTTTATATCTCCATCAATTCTGATATACAGATAACCTTTTCTACGCATACTTTCAAACAGTTCGCGATAGTGACCTTTACGGTTTCTAACTAATGGAGCAAGTATTAAGATTCTTTTATCAGAATAATTGTCAGTAATCATTTCAATTACCTTTTCTTCTGTGTACTTGACCATTTTCTCACCAGTCATATAACTGTAGGCTGTGCCTGCACGTGCATATAGAAGTCTTAAATAGTCATATATTTCTGTCGTAGTACCAACGGTAGAACGTGGATTCTTATTTGTTGTCTTCTGTTCTATGCTGACAACAGGACTTAATCCTGTAATCTTGTCAACATCAGGTCTTTCCATGTTGCCGAGAAAATTACGGGCGTAAGCCGAGAACGTTTCAATATATCTTCTTTGTCCTTCAGCAAATATCGTGTCGAAAGCAAGCGAAGACTTGCCTGAACCCGAAAGACCAGTGATGACAGTTAGTGAATTGCGGGGAATCTCTACGTCTACATTCTTAAGATTGTGGACTCTTGCTCCCCATACATTTATCTTTTTATCTTCTCTTTCCATAAAGAGCTAATACTATTAATTTTTATTATTCGTTATTTGCTGTGCCCGACGATTCTGTATAGCCACGAAGAATATTAACATCTCGTTTGATGTTGTACTTCTTTCCGTCAGCACCAGTAGCTTTTACTAAAACAAAATATACGCCGTCTTTGACGTCTTTACCATTGTATTTTCCGTTCCAACCATCATTTATGTCATTCCATTCATATAGCTTTTGTCCCCATCGGTTAAATATATATGCATGAAAATCAATAATACTCTGATAGTTACTTTTTGCTTTATATATATCATTTATGCCATCTCCGTTTGGAGAAAAAGCATTAGGCATTTCTAGTTTACTTGTTGATAATGTGACAGTTAAAGGATCTGATATTATTTCTTTGACATTACTTCCATTGGTAAATTTAGCATAAAGAACAATGGTATGAATGCCAGATTTAGTAAATGTAAATTTTGTATCCTGTTCATATCTTACTAAGTATGGAATCGTATCATTTTCTGTCGTGAATCTCCACTCGTAATATGTTGTCCACCCATCAATCTTCTCTGGCTGTGCATAAAAGGTAGCTGTTACTGGTGCAGAACCATCATAGTTTCCTGTTGTTTCTTTTCCCTCGGAATCTATAATTGTTACCGTTGGTGATACAATAGGAATATTGTCCGCCAATGCAGTGTTGATGGTAATAATGCATAATAACAATACTATTGATTTCTTAATTTTCATTCCCTATTATATATATTTGTGCAAAGTTACTAAAAAGATAACACATCAGATGTGGTGTAATGACATATTTTTTGTATTTTTGCACTTGCAAGTTAAAATTTAAAGATTATGAGACATTTTTACAGAAATATACTACTTGTTGTCTTGTTGTTTTCAAGCAATATAATTTGGGCTGCCAATAATATGATGGAGAGTCCTAAAAGTAAGAATTCTATCTCTGTAGGTGTAATGCTACCACTGCATAATGTAGATGGCGACGGCCGTAGGATGATTGAATATTATCGTGGTATTCTTATGGCATGTGATCAATTGAAGTCGGAAGGATTCCATATTGATGTTCATGCATGGAATGTGCCAGTTGACGCTGACATCAAACAAATTTTATTGAATAATTACGCAAATAAATGTGATTTGATTTTCGGACCGCTTTATTCAAAACAAGTAAAGCCTATTTCTGAATTTTGCAAGGCATATAATATCCGACTTGTAATCCCATTTTCAATAACAGGTAATGATGTAGCCAACAATCCGAATATATATCAAATATATCAAGACAATACACGGTTTAACTCTTTAGCTATTAATGCATGCGTAGACCGCTTCAGCGACAGTCATCCTGTATTTATAGATTGTAATGATTCTACTAGTAGAAAGGGAGAATTTACGTCAAGTCTTCGTAAAATGCTTGATACAAAAAAAATATCTTATAATATTACAAATCTCAAATCATCAGATGAATCTTTTGTCAAGGCATTCAGTCGCAGTAAACAAAATGTTGTAATTCTTAACTCTGATCATTATAAGGAACTTAGTGGTGCATTAGCTAAACTAGACAGAATGTCTTCGCTTTACCCAGGATTTGTAGTTAGTATTTATGGATATACAGAGTGGCTTATTTATGCGAATAATTGCTTTAATAATTTTTGCAAATACGATACTTATATACCAACAGTGTTTTACCACAACCCATATTCCGCAGCAACAACATCGTTGGAGAAAAGTTATAGTGGATGGTTTAATGAAGAAATGCAGCCAGCTCAGCCTCGTTTTGCTATAACGGGCTATGACCATGCTCAGTATTTCATAAGAGGTATTGCTAAATATGGAAATAAGTTTGTTGGAAGTAAATCGCAAAATGTGTATTCTTCACTACAAACTCCTTTGTGCTTTGAAAAATTAAATAAAGGAGGATATGTGAATACAAGTTTTATGCTGATACATTATCTGTATAATCATAGTATTGAGAGTCTTGCATATTAATAAATAGAGAGTAATTTCCATGTATCATTGGTTAAATATGAAAATTAAACAAAAAATATTGTCAGGCGTGTTCCTAATTCTATTTGGGGTCTTGCCTTCAAACGCTCAGATAGGAGAGCATCGAGATGAATTTTCCATTGGTGTAAGCGGGGGATATGTTATGAGTAACGTGGCTTTCGTACCTAAAGTTAATCAAGGATATCATAGTGGAATAACCGGTGGTATATCTTTGCGCTATAAAAGTGAAAAATATTTCAGTACCATTTGCTCTATAATGGGTGAGATAAACTATTCGCAGATCGGGTGGAAAGAAGATATCATGGATACTAATAATCAACCTGTAATAAATCCAAAAACAGGTTTGGCTGAGAAATACAGCCGAACATTGAACTATATTCAAGTTCCGGTTTTAGCACACTTAGCATGGGGAAAGGAATATAAAGGCATGCAGTTCTTTGTGAATCTAGGGCCTCAATTTGGCTATCTGATAAGCGAGAGTACTGATATGAACTTTGAATTAAGCAGTCGTAACACTACAGCACGAGTAAATCCTGTAATAGCTCAGGATACAATGAAAGTCGAGAATAAGTTTGATTATGGAATAGCTGTTGGCGGAGGAATTGAATATAGTCATCCTAAAATTGGGCATATACTTTTAGAAGCTCGCTATTACTATGGATTGGCTAATATATATGGTTCGTCTAAACGTGATTATTTTTCAAAATCGAATATCGGAAATATAGTTATAAAGGCTACTTATCTATTTGATATTTCTAAAACAAAGAAGTCAATAATAAAATCTAAATAATAGTATTATGTTTGAAAATCAACCAAAAGGGCTGTTTGCCCTTGCATTGGCTAATACCGGAGAACGATTCGGATATTATACCATGCTTGCTATCTTTGTTCTTTTCCTGCAATCAAACTTCGGATGGGGTGAAGGACTTGCCGGAACCGTTTATTCAACTTTCCTTATGTTAGTTTATTTTCTTCCAATAGTTGGTGGAGCTATGGCTGATAAAATCGGTTACGGTAAGTGTGTAACATTTGGCATTATAATTATGTTTCTTGGGTATTTCTTATTAGCTATACCCGCAGGTGCAGGTGCATTGGCAATAACAATTATGTCAGGTGCATTGCTTATGATATGTATAGGAACAAGTTTGTTCAAGGGCAATCTGCAGGTAATGGTAGGTAATCTTTATGATGATGCAAAGTATTCTGGTCAGCGTGATTCAGGTTTCTCTATATTCTATATGGCTATAAATATAGGCGCATTATTTGCACCTACAGCTGCATTGAAAATTATTGATTGGGCAGAAAAGTCTCTTGGCGCATCTGAGCAGACTGCATATCATTACGCTTTTGGAGTTGCTTGTATTTCCCTCATTATATCAATAGCTATTTATTATGGCTTCCGTTGGACATTTACTAGTGTTGACAATAGTGTAGCGAAGAAAGATTCTTCTGTAGAAAATAATAAAGTTGAGACAGAAGAGGATGCAGCAGATACAAGATCTCGTCTTGTGGCTTTGTTTTTAGTATTTGCTGTTGTCGTTTTCTTCTGGATGGCTTTCCATCAGAACGGACTTACTTTGACATACTTTGCACGTGACTTCGTAAAAACAAGTAGCACTGGTGTTGAAGGAATGATGTTTAATGTAACTAATCTCGTGGCTGTTATCTTTATTATTTATTCTTTGTTCTCATTGTTTCAGAGTAAAAAAATGGGTGGCAAATTGATTTCAGCATTAATTATATTAGCTTCGGCAGGGTATCTTTTCTATGATTATACTCAATTACCTGTTAATGGTGTTCAAATTTCTGCACCAATATTCCAGCAGTTCAATCCTAGCTTTGTTGTAGCATTGACTCCTATTAGTATGGCTTTGTTTGGTTGGCTTGCTTTAAAAGGTAAGGAACCTTCTGCTCCACGTAAAATAGGTTATGGTATGCTTGTTGCAGGTTTAGGATATGTTGTGATGATAATCGCATCAATCGGTTTGAGTTATAATCTTACAGATGCTCAGCGCGTTTCTCCAAACTGGCTGGTAAGTACATATTTGATACTTACATTTGCAGAGCTACTGCTTTCTCCAATGGGTATATCTTTTGTAAGTAAAGTTGCTCCTGAGAAATATAAGGGTCTTATGATGGGATGTTGGTTTGGTGCTACAGCCATAGGTAATTTCCTTGTTCAGATACCAGCATATCTTTGGAAGGCAGTTCCATTGACATACGTATGGGGTGTTCTTGTAGTTTTATGCTTGGCTTCTTTCATTTTCATATTTACAGTAATGAAGAAGTTGGAAAAGGTTTGTTAATAAGATATTCTTAAATTTAAATATAGTCCCAATGATATAAAAATGTCATTGGGATTTTTTATTATAGCTATCCGCTAAACTTTTTATGAGCAAAATTTTTCATCTACAAGCAAAAGTTTTTTTAATGCCACTAATGTCACTTTGTCACAAACCCTTTGTTTATAGCGGATGAGCGAGTGACATTAAGTGACATTATCGGGTCAATAGTGACATTAAACTCCAAATCACACCTGATTTTTGCGTTTTATTCGCAAGTATCTTATCTACATCATACATATTTGGGCTTATAAAGTTTTATAAAATATAAAACTAGCTCTTTTAGCAAAAAATAATATCACCTTTTTCGTTGCGCCTTTGAGTAATATGGGCCTTATTACTCTGTAAAGCATGTAATACAACAGAGTAATAAGGCCCTTATTACTCCGTTTAGTGTATAACAACGGACAAACCTACATTAGCTAACATATTGTATAACAATACGTTTCATAAAAACATGTAGGAAACGGTATTATAAAGTTCTAAAAAAGTTTTTTATTATTTAGTGGGTGGATATATTGCTAGAGTAGAACCTAAGTGTTCATGACTATATATATCCTTATTTTTATCGGACTGCAATAATGTCTAAACTATTAGAGAACTGTAATAATCTTTACGGTTCTTCGTCAATTTAGGGGGTAATATCCTCCGTATATAGCCTTGGCTCTTAATAATTCTACACTTGCTCTATTAAACATCGATCT